>Ga0222718_10000013_pt1 | contig 226468 bp, 197 predicted proteins | sample C33_27DmetaG_FD_165045 | JGI IMG/M metagenome (GOLD analysis project Ga0222718, IMG submission 165045) | Estuarine water microbial communities from San Francisco Bay, California, United States - C33_27D | ecosystem: Environmental > Aquatic > Marine > Unclassified | place: USA: California...
GTATTACCGCGGCTGCTGGCACGGAGTTAGCCGGGGTTTCTTTACCTGCTACTGTCATTATCATCACAGGCGAAAGAGCTTTACGACCCTAAGGCCTTCTTCACTCACGCGGCATGGCTGGATCAGGGTTTCCCCCATTGTCCAAGATTCCCTACTGCTGCCTCCCGTAGGAGTCTGGGCCGTGTCTCAGTCCCAGTGTGGCTGATCATCCTCTAAAACCAGCTATAGATCGTAGGCTTGGTAGGCCGTTACCCCACCAACTACCTAATCTAACGCGGGCTGATCCTTCTCCGATAAATCTTTCCCCCTAAGGGCGTATACGGTATTACTCACCGTTTCCAGTGGCTATTCCGTAGAGAAGGGCACATTCCCACGCGTTACTCACCCGTCCGCCGCTCATCCCGAAGGATGCGCTCGACTTGCATGTATAAGGCCTGCCGCCAGCGTTCGTTCTGAGCCAGGATCAAACTCTCAAGTTGAAAGCATATCACTATGCTATCCTTGACGTTCGAACCTCTGCACATCACTTGATTGGCTGTTCAAACCAATCAAAACTGTTTGTTGCATCAGTATCAAAAGATACCGAAAGCCGACAAACAGTGAAGCTGACACTACATCATCGAATTTCCATTCTAGTAGCGCGATATGCAAAGGCTGATCCATCGATCAACGAACCAAACTGCCCGCATATCTCTTCAGTGTTTTATCAATGTCAAATATCGTTCCAGACAAAAAAAACGATTTAGCTAAAATAACTCAGCACCAAACCGCTTCAATAATCTAGATGTAACACTCGCAAAACGTCTAATTTCTTGAGCGACCGACCTTGCAAATAATTAAGGCCAGTGATCGGCTTCTAGACACAATGAATTAGAGTCGCAAGCCCTAAATTTGTAAAAAAGCAATTTTTACTCAAAAATCGTAATAAATTTGATCTAGAAATGGAATTTGATGATAAATCTCCAATAAAAATATAGACTTACTTGTTCGAAGTAGCGATTAAACGCTTTTTTTAAATTTCAGATTCTAATGAAGAACTACTGAGCCAAGATTAGTATCTTGGTTGATGGATACATAATCACCTACAACCAAACCATCTGGCCCACCAGTGACTTCTATTACATCACCATCCGAAAGCTTTCCAGCAAGTATCAATTCTGCTATCGGATTCTGTAGACTATTCTGAATTACACGTTTCAACGGTCTTGCACCATATACTGGGTCATACCCTTTTTCAGCTATCCAGTCTATCGCACCCTGCTCCAACTTAATTTTAAAATTGAGTGAGGAGATGCGGTCCCGCAGCATATCAAGCTGAATATCTACAATTCTAAACATGTGCTCTTTTGATAATCGATTGAAAATTATCGTTTCATCGAGCCTATTTAGAAATTCAGGCTTAAAGTGAGATTGTACTGCTGCCATAACATTAGCTCTTGCTGCTTCAATATTTTTTATAGCACTCGGATCACTTAAGCCGTGTGCGCCTAAGTTTGATGTGAGTATAATTATAGTCTGCTTGAAATCTACAACTCGTCCATGACCATCAGTCAAAATACCGTCATCCAAGACTTGCAAAAGAATATTGAAGACATCTGGGTGAGCTTTTTCTACTTCATCAAAAAGAACTACTTGATAGGGTCTTCGTCGAACTGCCTCTGTCAATACGCCGCCTTCGTCATATCCAACGTACCCAGGAGGTGCACCAATCAGTCTCGACACAGAATGTTTTTCCATATACTCTGACATATCAACGCGAACCATAGCAGTATCGTCGTCAAACAAAAATTCTGCTGTGGCTTTTGTGAGTTCTGTTTTGCCAACGCCAGTAGGTCCTAAAAACAGAAAAGAACCCAAAGGTTGATTTTCGTCATTTAGGCCGGCTCGCGCTCTTCTCACAGCATTAGATAAAGCTCTTACAGCTTCTGCTTGGCCAACAACCCTGGCTTCAAGTTGATCTTCCATTTTAAGCAGCTTCTCTCTTTCACCTTCGACCATTTTGGAAGTTGGAACTCCAGTCCAACGCTCGACGACTTGAGCAATTTGCTCCAAAGCAACAGCCTCCTTGATGATCTGGCCTTCTCCACCGTCAACTTCCACTAGATCCAATTCTTTTTCCAACTGGGGAATTACACCATAAGATAACTCACCAGCCTTTGCCAAATTTCCATCTCTCTTTGCTGCATCAAGATTTGCTCTCGAAATTTCTAATTTTTCCTTTATTTCCCTCGCGGTTGCCATTTTGTCTCGTTCAGATTGCCACTGCAAAGTAAGAACTGAACTGTTTTCTTGTAAAACGGCAAGATCTTTCTCAAGCCGCACTAACCTTTCCATTGAGCCCTTGTCATTCTCCAATCTGAGTGCTTCAATTTCTATTTGGTTTTGCATTATTTCTCGGTCTAACGCATCGAGATCTTCAGGTTTACTATCGACTTCCATTCTTAATCGACTTGCAGCCTCATCCACTAAGTCAATTGCCTTATCAGGTAGAAATCTATCGGTGATATATCTATTCGATAGTGTAGCTGCAGCCACCAATGCGCCATCTGTAATTCTTACACCATGATGAAGTTCATATTTTTCTTTGATCCCACGTAAGATAGATATAGTATCTTTGACTGTTGGTTCAGCAATAACGACAGGTTGAAACCGACGCGCTAATGCTGCGTCCTTCTCAACATACTTTCGGTACTCATCCAAGGTGGTTGCACCAATACAGTGCAGCTCACCTCTTGCTAAAGCTGGCTTAATTAAATTAGCCGCATCCATAGCTCCATCGGTTTTTCCAGCACCAACTAACATGTGCATTTCATCAACAAAAAGTATGACTTCACCCAATGCTGCAGATATCTCATTTAATATCGCTTTTAACCGCTCCTCAAATTCTCCTCTAAATTTTGCGCCTGCTATTAATGCCCCCATATCTAGAGCCAAAAGTTTTTTACGTTTCAAACTTTCTGGCACATCTCCATTTATTATTCTTAGAGCCATTCCCTCTGCTATTGCGGTTTTACCAACACCCGGATCCCCAATTAAAACTGGATTATTTTTTGTCCGCCTGCTTAAAACCTGCATAGATCTCCTAATTTCATCATCACGACCAATAATTGGATCGATCTTTCCATCTTTAGCAGCTTGGGTGAGGTCTTGAGTATACTTTCTCAAAGCATCGAAGCCATCCTCAGCATTGGCACTCTCTGCTTTACGACCTTTTCTGAAGTCACAAATCGCAATTTCCAATGCAGACAAAGTGGCTCCAGATCTATCTAAAATATTTTTAGCATCTGATTTTACAGAGGCTAAGGCACACAAAATTCGTTCTACGGATACAAATTTATCCGAGTTTTCTTTTGCAAGCTTCTGTGCTTTCTCCAAAACACGTAAAGTTTGCGTATCAAAGAACATTTGTGAATTTTCAGACTTTATTCGTGGAACTTTTTTGAGAGAAAGGTCGAGCTCAACCAATAACTGTCGCAAGTCCACACTAATTTTTTTGAGAAGGTTTTTTGCAAACTCTTGCTCATCGCCAAGAATGACTTTCAGAAGGTGTTGAGGCAAGATCCGCTGATGCTCTGAAACTAGAGCATCAGATTGCGCTGACTGTATAAATTCGCGCGAACGCTCAGTGAATTTCTCTAAATTCATCTAAAACTCCTTTTTAAGCGCCAATTGTTTCAGATCTCCTTTTAACTAAGCAAAATCTATCTGGCCTCACATTAAATGTGGTAAGACACATTGTATTTTTCAAGAACCCTGGTTATGAATTCACTCCACCCGTGAAGAAAAACTATGAAATGGTTGACCATTCTTATTCTCATATAGAAAAGACAAATTAATCGAATATTGAAAGAAATGACTATGCCAGATGATAGACTAATTGTTGCATTAGATGTCCCAAATGTAATCACAGGGCTAGAGTTGGTTAAGCAATTAGATACATCTGTTTCATTCTACAAAATCGGTTTAGGAATGCTGACTTCAGGCGGCCTTGCTCTTGCAAACGAATTAAAGGCTGAATATGGCAAGCGCATATTTTTGGATATGAAATTATTCGATATAAGCGCTACAATTGAAGCTGCAGTGAAGGGAATATCAAAATTTGATATAGATTTTCTAACCGTCCATGGAGACCCAAGTGTTGTAGCCGCCGCCAAGAACGGAGCGGCTAATTCTAAATTAAAAATCCTTGCCGTCACTATTCTAACATCATTAGACAGGCAAGATTTGGATGATTCCATGATTAAAGATGGTGAGGTCATCGATTTAGTTTCAGAAAGGGCATCCCGAGCTTTCGAAGCCGGTGCTGATGGCGTTATAGCGTCCCCGCAAGAATGTAGAGCAATTCGTAGACTCTCAAATTCAAGAAATAAACTAATTGTTACACCCGGCATCAGACCTAAAGGTACAGAATCTGGAGATCAAAAACGAGTTTCCACCCCCATTGAGGCCATAGTGAACGGAGCCAACCATATAGTTGTGGGTCGCCCGATCGTTACTGCCGAAAATAAAAGACTCGCTGCACAAAAAATACTCGAAGAAATTAAATCAGTATAAGTTTATACCTGCAGAAACATAATGTATTGAGCAATTAATCAATCTTATCTGGGTGCAGTTATTTAACCCTGACGCGCCTTGAAGCGTCGCTGTGTCTTGTTAATTACATAAACACGACCTTTACGCCTCACAACACGGCAATCACGATGACGCTGCTTCAAAGAGCGAAGTGAATTTTTTACCTTCATAAGGCTTCTCCTGCAATCTAGACGCAAAAAGCGCCAATTTAACCCATCCTCATGGGCATTTTGTGGTGGGCGGTACTGGGTTCGAACCAGTGACCCCTACGATGTCAACGTAGTGCTCTACCGCTGAGCTAACCGCCCAAAAATGCGACCGAGGATCCCGCGCCGGTTGGAGGTCTATAAAAAATTTTACAACTTTGTTCAAGGGGTTTTCGTTTCAAAATTTTGGAGGTAAAGTCTACTGATGAAGTATCATAGGCTACAAACAAAATCGTACAAGCTGGAAGATCCAGTAAATTTGCAATCTGGCATAGTGGTCGCTTCCCCACACTCTGGCCGCAACTATAGATCTTCGGTGGATGAGCAATCGATACTCGACCCTCTAACACTTCGAAGTTCCGAAGACGCATTTGTAGATGAATTAATGGACTTCGCTCCAACCTTGGGCATTCCCTTGCTTTGTTCTGAAATCCCCCGAGCCTTCGTTGACCTAAATAGAGCAAGAAATGAACTTGACCCTGCAATTATTGACGGAATCAAGCCGGTCGGACAAAATCCTCGCGTGATGTCAGGATTGGGAGTTATCCCCAGAGTAGTTGCCAATGGAAAAGAAATTTACTCAGGAAAACTATCAAAAGAAGCCGCATTTGAAAGATTGGAAAACTTCTGGGACCCTTATCATTCGAAACTGACAGAATTGCTTGATCGAGCCTATAGACAATTCGGTTATTCTATTTTGATAGATGCGCATTCCATGCCGCATGAAGCAGTTTTAAATGCTTCTGCTAGTCTTCGTACCAGCCAAATAGTGCTGGGGGATAGATTTGGAGCTACTTGTTCTCCAGAAATAATAAACGATTTAATAATGTTAGCTGCGAATACTGGCCTTCGTGCTAGCCGGAATATTCCTTTCTCAGGAGCCTTCATAGTACAAAAATATGGAGGTCCTGGATTAAACCGGCACGCGATCCAACTAGAAATAGACAGATCGCTGTATATGGATGAACGTAAAATCCAGAAATTGGAAAAGTTTCATTTGCTCAAAGATAAACTTTTTAATATTTTGAAAAATTTTTCTCAAGGCCACTCTCGTGCAACCTCAATCGCCGCGGAGTAATTTATCTTAGGCTCCTACCTTTAATGATGGCGTTAACGCCAAACTTTTTACGAATTTTATCACTTGCAAGCTCTGCTTTTTTTCTATTTAGAGCATTCGGATCCAGTAAATCTCCAGTTAAATCTGCATAACTTTCATCACATAGACTCGTTAATGTGACGCCAATCAATCTAAACTTTATTTCATTTATTTCATTTATTAACAACGGTTCTAATGAGTTGAATAGCCGATCAGCAATATTAGTGGGCTCTTTGAATGTTAACCGGCGAGTAATCAATATGTGTCTGCTGGTTTTTAACTTAAGTACACCCACCTTGCCAGCTAAACCCTGAGATTTCGCCCTATCAGAAACTTTTTCACACATACGCCACAAGTGACCAATTAAAATCTCCTGCTGCAAAATATCTTGTCCAAAGGTTGTTTCGTTTGAAATCGACTTTATTGACCTTTCGGCTATTACACGGCGATTATCTTTCCCAGATGCTAAAGCTTTTAAACGTTCCCCAGAGGCTCCAAATTTTTTTACAAAATCTCTGTCATTCCACCGCAACAAATCACTAAGTGTTTTGATGCCCATAGCTTCTAGTTTCTCTTTAGTTCCAGCACCAACACCCCACAAAATATTAACAGGTTTATTGGATAAAAACTTTTCCGTCTCTTTTTTACCAATTATCGAAAACCCATTTGGTTTATTAAGATCGGACGCTATTTTGGCCAAAAACTTGTTATGAGATAACCCAATTGAACCAGTTAACCCAAGATCGTTTTTCATTCTATTTGTGAGTTCAGCCAAGACTACCGCGGGTGACTTTTTATGAAGTCTTTGAGTACCACTTAAATCTAGGAAAGCCTCATCCAGGGAAATAGGCTCAACTGCAGGAGTTAATTCAAGCATCATTTTGCGTATTTTTAGGCTAATTTCCGCATATAGTTTCATTCTCGGCTTTATTATAACTGCATCTGGACATAACTTTAAGGCACGATATATCGGCATTGCCGAATGGACCCCTCGAATACGGGCAATGTAGCAAGCAGTTGAAACTACCCCTCTTCTCCCCCATCCAATTATAACTGGCTTATCAATTAACTCAGGACGATCTCTTTTTTCAACAGAGGCATAGAAAGAGTCACAATCCATATGCGCAATATTTAGAGAAAGCAGTTCAGGGTGGACAATAAATATCGGAGAATTACACTTTGGACATCGTTTAACTTTTTTAAAAAGCATAAAACACTTTCGACACAGCTTTTGATGTTCCAACTGAAAACCTAATCAAATTACCAAATTGTCGTATCCTAGATCATCTTATTGATACTAGGGACCACTATGCTTAATTAGAAAGAAAATTAAACTATTTTTTTGTACGCCACTTATTTACTATAGGATATCGCCTATCTAGCCAAAAGGCGCGTTGTGTCAAACGAGTGCCAGGAGCTGATTGGAATCTCTTGTACTCGCTGCTGTAGATTAACTTTTCAACTTTAATGACGTCAGTTTTTTCATAGCCTTCTTTCATACAATCTTCTATTGATCCATCTTCATCGATCAAAATCGTCAGAATCGCATCTAAGACTGGGTAGTCAGGTAAGCTGTCACTGTCCTTTTGGTTGGGGCGCAATTCGGCTGTCGGAGCTTTTGATATTATATTCTCAGGAATAATCATGCCTGATGGGCCTTTCATCCAAGACCTATGGTTTTGATTTCGCCATTTAGCGATTTCAAATACACGCGTTTTATATAGGTCTTTAATTGGGTTAAACCCACCTGCCATATCACCATAAATTGTCGAATAGCCAACACTCACTTCCGATTTGTTTCCAGTTGTTAACAGCATCTCACCAAACTTATTTGAGACTGCCATCAGTAATAATCCACGAAGCCGAGACTGAATATTTTCCTCTGTAAGATCAGTTTCATGACCTTCAAACATAGTAGATAAAGTTTCCTCAATTGAATTAAGACTTTCAGTTATTGATAATGTATTTGATTGGCATCCTAGATTTTCTGCAAGATGCGCAGCATCAATTAAAGAAGTGTCAGAAGTATAAGGAGAAGGCAGCATAATCGACCGCACATTTGCAGCTCCTAGTGCATCAGACGCAATAACAGCAACTAATGCACTGTCGATACCTCCAGAGAGGCCAAGTAATACCCTTTCAAAACCTGATTTGCGGCAATAATCCTTGAGCCCTGTTACCATTGCGTGATAATCTAACTCCTTACCACATGAAACTGTAGACAAATGACCGTTAGTGATACTCCAGCCAGCATCTGTTTCCTCAAGAACGAGATGCTCCAAACATTCTTCAAATAAGGGTAGTTTGATTGCCAAGTCACCGCCTCGGTTTAGGGCGAAGGTACCACCGTCAAAAACTTGGTCGTCTTGTGCGCCAACCATATTTAAGTAAATTAAAGGTAGGTTTGTTTCCACCACTCTAGAGACCATTTTGTTTATTCGGACATCATTTTTGCCATTAAAGTACGGAGACCCATTTGGCACAAGTAGGAGTTGTGCGCCTGTTTCTGCTAATGTTTCTGTTACATCAGCATGCCAAGCATCTTCGCAGATTGGACTTCCAATTCTAATTGGACCAACCTGATAAGGTCCTGAAATTTCTCCCTCATCAAAAATTCTCTTTTCATCAAAAACATTTTGATTTGGTAAATGATGTTTCATAATAACATTGGCAACGTTCCCATCGATTAATATGTAATAAGCATTGTAGAGCTTTTTTTCGATGTAGGCCGGACCGCCAATTGCTATCGCAGGTCCTTTCGCACAAGTTTTAGCCAGTTGCTTAATTTTTCCTTGTGCCACTTTGCAAAACGAAGGCTTCTTTATTAGGTCTTGAGTGTTGTAACCAGTGATGAATAATTCTGTGAATGCCACAAGATCACTGCCTGCCTCTTTTGCTTTTTTCCAAGCTTTAACAGCGGCTTCGTAATTCCCATCAAGGTCTCCGACCGTGGGGTTAAGTTGGGCTAGAGTAATTTTAAATTTTTTCGCCATCAATCTGAATACCGTATCTGTGTCTACTTGTTTAACAGGAAAAACCAATAGTAAAAGTTAAGATTTGATTTATAAAGTCCCTTTCACGCGGGTCTAACGCGTCAACCAAATTAGCTAATATTTAAATATATTTTCAAAATTTAAAACATTACGAATAAATACTTTAGACATTTGAGCAGTTAGTACTATTTCTGGTAAATGAAAGATAAAGAAAAAGTAATATTCGATTGGTACAAAATAATAACCCTCATGGAGAAAACGCTCCTGGTTATTATAGCATTTTTAACCACTTACGCGGTAATTGTTGAAATAATAACCGTGGTATCCATCCGCGCTGTCAAATTAACCGATTTGCTTTTACTATTTATTTACGCAGAGGTGCTAGGAATGGTCGCTGCCTTTTACAAATTTCGTAAAATCCCCATAACGGTTCCCATCTTTATAGCTATCACTGCGCTTTGCAGATTAATAATCCTGCAGGGTAAAGGTATAAATACAATAGACCTTCTATATGAAAGTGGCGCAATTTTACTTTTAGCTCTGTCTGCTCTTGTAATCCGATGGAACCTTATTAATTTAAAGCGCCCCATAAGTGACGCAGATCGGGAAACTGAGTAAGCCAACCTACAATACGGGCAAAAAGCCTCATAGTGAAAATTCCCGACAGTAAGACTTTATTATTTCACCTAGAAATGGTTGTCTCTTGAAGAGGTAGCGGAAGTTTGTACCTTTCCGAACTTTGCTGTTTTATTAAGTTATTTCTTCGGGCTTGATTAAAGTTTAAAAACAATTTTTATTTTGACTGTTAAATTTCATTGGGATCAATAAAATTTGTAAAAGTTTCACTACTAATGGCCAAACAAAAATGCATTATTTAAATATGATTGTGAGAAAGCGCAGTAATGGCAACTCAAAAAAAAATTAATAATAGTACTGAATACTGGGCCGAGATTTTACACCAACAATGGGGTGTGAACGCAAAGTTAAGTGAATTAAACGGCGAATACGATTTAAATTTTTTAGCGATTAGCTCATCTCACAAACCCTTAATTTTAAAAATAATGCGTGAGAATTGTCCGAAGTGGCTAGTCGAGGCACAGATTGCGGCGATGCAGCACGTCGAAGGAGTTGCTAAGTTATCAAGCACCCCAAAAGTCCTTTTGAGCCAAAAGGGACAGAGCTGTATCGAAGTTACTGATAACTTGGGGAAAATCCGATTTATTTGGGTGCTAGAATATATTCCTGGAAAATGTCTGGCGAAGTTACGCTCAAAGCCATTAAATTTAATTGAAGAAATTGGTGAGGCCCTTGGGGCAACCACCACTGCTCTGAGTAGCTATGATAATGATAAATTGGACAGAAGTTTTAAATGGAACCTCCTACAAGCGGGATGGATAGACGAGCACCTGAATTGCATAGGGAATAATAATCGCTACGAAACAATAAAAAAAATTTCGATAAATTTCAGTAAATGTTTACCTCAACTCAAGTCATTCAATCGGCAAGTGATTCAAAACGATCCAAATGATTATAACATTTTAGTTTGTGGCGAGTATGACGAAAAAAAAACGCTGTCTGGTATAATCGACTTTGGGGATATGTGTATTGCCCCAAGTATTTGTGAACTCGCAATAGCAGGTGCATATATTGTTTTAGACACCCCTGACCCTGAAAAATCGTTAGTAGCTTTGGTATCAGGGTTCAATAAAACATGCCCGCTTACAACAAATGAAATTGATATAGTGTGGGACTTACTTTTGATGCGCTTAGCTGTGAGCGTTGTTAATTCGACAATGATAGCAATAGAAAAGCCAAATGATCCTTATGTCACTATATCCCAAAAGCCTGCCTGGGAATTTTTGGAAAACTATAAAATAAATGAAGAACTTCTAAAGTGTCGACTCAGGAAAGCTTGTGGTAAAGAAATAGTAGACAATGAAAAAAAAATACTGTCTTGGATTAATAAAAACCAGGGAAATTTTGCCCATTTAATTGGAATGTCATTACAGAGTGCGCCGCTGGTCTCTCTTGCGGTAGAAAACTCAGCCATTCCAGAAAATCCATTCAAATTATCAAAAGAAGAAGCAAAAGAAATTGGATCTGACACAACGCACGGACGTGAAATATTTCTTGGGTACTATAATGAACCAAGACTAATCTACACGGCCCCAGAGTTTCGTATTGGACCATACAAGGCGAGTAATAGGCGCACTGTGCATCTGGGTGTTGATATTTTTGCACCAGCAGGAACACCCATTCTTGCACCCTTGAATGGTGAAATTGTAGCTATCGAAAATCGTAAAAATTCACTTGACTATGGTGGGATGATCATACTGAAACATGTAACCGACGATAATGGATTTTTTTACAGTTTATACGGTCACTTAAGACCAAATTTTCCTGAGTACTATAAAATTGGTCTGGAAATTAAAAAAGGGCAACAATTTTGCTTTCTGGGAGACGACAGTGTAAATGGTGGCTGGTCTCCTCACTTACATTTTCAAATTGCTTTAACAACTAATGGGCTTGAAAATGATTGGCCAGGCGTTGCAGATCCAGATGACCTTGATTTCTTTAATGCTATATGCCCCAACCCTGCTGCGATTTTGAACTTACCAAATGAGAAAGTAGAATTCGTACCACTACAGAAAACCGACATACTCGCTCAACGCAAAGCAAGTTTTGGAGGTAACTTGAGGTTATCATATGACGAACCGGCTATGTTTTTAAGGGGATGGAAAACTCACCTATTTGATGAATGGGGGAGACCGTATTTGGATGCCTATAATAATGTTCCTCATGTGGGGCATTCCCATCCTAGAATACGAAATGCAGCGTTAGAACAGCTTAAAAAGCTCAACTCAAACACACGATATCTACATCCAAAACAATCGGATTTAGCAGAGAGCATTCTATCAAAATTACCAGAAACTTTCAAAGTATGTTACTTTGTTAATTCCGGTTCGGAGGCTAATGAGTTGGCCCTGCGTTTAGCACGCGAGCATACCAAAGCGAAAGGTATGATCACCATGGATCATGGTTATTTTGGAAATACAACTGGTACAATAGATATATCGGCCTACAAATTTAATAAGCCTGGCGGCGTAGGGCAGCCAGACTGGCTTGAATTAGTAGAAATACCTGACGACTACAGAGGTGCTTACAAAAAAGAGGATCCCAATCGAGGCAAAAAATTTGCGGGTCAAATAAATCAAGCAATAGAAAAACTTAAATCAAAAAATCAAAATTTGTGCGGCTTCATTGCTGAAACTTTTCCCTCAGTTGGAGGGCAAATTATTACCCCTCCGGGTTATTTGGCGGAAGTTTACAGACAAATACGAGAGAGTGGCGGAGTTTGCATAGCAGACGAAGTTCAAACGGGCTTGGGACGCCTTGGAAATCACTACTTTGGTTTTGAATACCAAAAAGTCTGCCCAGACATTGTTGTTCTTGGCAAGCCGATTGGGAACGGCCATCCGGTCGGCGTTGTGGCAACAACCAAAGAAATTGCGAATAATTTTGATAATGGGATTGAGTTCTTTTCCACATTTGGAGGTTCCACTCTATCGTGTGCAATTGCCAACGAAGTGATTGAGATAGTTGAAGATGAATCGCTACAGTCTAATGCAAGAAAGATGGGAGAGAAATTAAAAACCGGGCTTAAAAAACTTCAGAAAAAATATGAGTCAATAGGAGACGTACGCGGTATGGGTCTTTTCGTCGGTATCGAGCTTATTGATGAAAATGGGAAGGAAAATACCCGGCTTTGTACTTTTGTTAAAAATCGCATGCGCGATTTTCGCATTTTAATTGGTAGTGAAGGTCCAATGGATAATGTACTAAAAATTCGTCCTCCGTTATCAATAGAATTGGAGGGTATAAATATGATTATTGATACCCTAGATGCAATTCTTGAAGAAGAAACGATCTAGTTTGATTAGCTAAGTCCAGCAACCAGGTAGATTGACAAAATATTTTTAGGGCTCCACCATGCCATGTGTTTATAAAATTGGAGATGTATATGAAGGTGTTTTTTCTTGGAGCGTATAGTGCAGCTGGTATGCAGGGCATGATGAACAGCAACTATGCAACTAGGGTCTCAGCTGTCAAAAAAATGGTTGAGAAAGTGGGTGGAAAGCTGGGCATTGTAACATATCTACAGGGCCCTTTCGATGTTATTGCAGATGTTGAGGTTGATGCCTATGAAACCGCTTCAGGGTTACACGCGACCATGATGCTTTCAGGGGCATGGGATGAATTATTGCTTCTCCCAGAAATGGATGTTGATAAGGCATTAGAGGCAGCTAGAACTGCCGGTGACTATCCAATACCAGGGGAAGAATAACTAATACTTGTGTCTTATTATCTATTTTGGGATGATAGTATACTTTGACTCCTCAATGTAGATCATTGACTTTAGTGCCGGCTGGTTAGAGGCCGTCATATATTCTCGTATTGCTATAGAGGTAGAAAAGTTAAATATCCAACATGTGTATCTGAAAAAGTTGTTGAAATGAAAAACGATAAAAGAAAAAAAGAAAAATTTAAGGGGAAAAAGGCACCATTATTTTTTTCTTTTCTATACCTTATCCTATGCTTTGTAAGTATTTTTTCCATAGATCCAGTTTTATGGTTTTTAAAATACGCCGCACTTTTTGGAGTACTAACGGGTATTTTGCTTATAGCTTATATTATCAGAACCGATGAACTGTGATGGACTGTGCTGTAATACTGCTCTAGGCTTAAACTGGTTTAGGTTTTCAAAGTAATTTATGGAACGAGTATATTTTCTTTTCATCATTTCTAAAATTATTTAAGAGAGGAAAACAAGTTGGATGACGAAGTTTTAAAAAGCATCACTCTCAGCTCTATAGAAGAGCGATACACAGAATTATCCTCCTCAATAGTTCGCACACCCTCGGTAAAACTTACATCTCCATTCCTAATTGACCTGATTAAAGCAAGTCAGATTTACTTGAAACTTGAGTGCTTTCAGTATTCTGGAACATTTAAAGCCAGAGGTGCCCTTTCAGTCGCAAAACAAATTCCTGAGAAGGAGAAAAAATTTGGCATCACAGCAGCAAGTGCTGGAAACCATGCAATTGCCGCAGCTTGGGCAGCGAAAGTAGAAAATTTATCAGCTAAAGTCGTTATGCAGACATCTGCAAACCCATTTCGTATTTCTCTTGCCAAAACTTTTGGAGCAGAAATAATTATGAAAGAAGGTGGTGTAGCCACTTTTGCAGAAGCAGATAAGCTCATGAGAGAAGAACGAAGAACCTTTATCCATCCATTTGATGGACTTGATACAACCTTGGGTGCTGCCGGTGTTGGTTTAGAGCTAATTGAAGACTATACTGAGTTGGATGCGGTAGTTGTGGCTGTTGGTGGTGGCGGACTCATCTCAGGGGTAGCGGCGGCCGTAAAACTACAGAACAGTAAGTGCAAAGTCTATGGTGTGGAACCGCTTGGGGCAAATAGCATGTCGCAATCGATGGTCCTCAATAAACCAGTGACATTGGAGTCAGTCAATACTGTTGCGGATAGTCTTGCACCTCCAATGGCGCTTCCTTTTAGCTACTCTGTTTGCAAAAAATTTGTTGATCAGTTTGTGACTGTAACAGATGATCAAATTTGTGCGGGCTTATCTCTATTGCAAGAGGAGTGTAAATTGGCAGTAGAGCCGGCCGCTGGTGCTGTTCTTGCAGGAGCAATTTGGCCTTTACGCAAGCAGTTAGTTGGTAAAAAAATTGGATTAATTATTTGTGGAGCTAACATTGATGCCAAAAGTTATGGACAGTTCGTAAAGCAGGGCTACGAAAAACTTAAGGCCGAATTATAGATAGATCCATAAATTTGAGCGGAGACAAGAACTATAATTTTTCAAACATAATTGTTACTTCTCCCAACGGCATTCCAAATTTAGACATGTAAGCCTTATTTAGCATTCTTTCTTCAGATATGAGCCACATGTAATCATCAAAAGTCACACGCATAGTTCCGTCTGGGACCGGCAAATCGATTGTATAATTCCAATAAAAAGTATCGCCACTTTCCAAACCCTCAGCCTGTCCGATAACGCCGTCTGCCGTACCGCTCCATGCCTGCTCACCAGTCTTCTTTAGATACCAAATTCGCTGTTCCGTAGTTCCATCAGCGTATTGGAAGTCTTCAGTTAACTTTAGGTTCTTACCATCCCATTCACCTAACATGTTTACGGTAAAGCGCCGGCTTACATTTCCTAGCACATCCTGAAACTGACCATAAGCTACCAGGTCACCAACCAAAAAACTCTCCAAGTTTAATTGCATGTCCGATAGTTTTGGATCATCTATAGAGGGCTTAAATCCACAACCTGAAATAAAAAAGAATATCAATACAGTTAAAATATACTTCATGCACTAAGTCCTATTAATGAAATCACGTTATCGCAGAATAACAAAGTTAATTAACAAAGAAGGGCGTAGGTACCTAATAAGCCACAATTGGCGTTACCCATTAAACGAAAATAAATATACTTATCGACCACTTCACGATGTAATAGTTATTTAGCACAATAACGACTCAATTCAATTCTTATAGAGGCCGACTTAGACTACTTCTAAAAAATAACCTGTTCGCTCAATATTCAGGTAACTATTGTGATGATACACAGAAGGCGATTTTTGAATGAGAATAATCAATGAATATTATTCGGAGACATCATGTTGCAGCAGATAATTGAAAACCTATTAGGCTTTTTATCTCTATCAGTTTTTGGAGTGATAGCTTTTTTATTTTTAAGGCGTTTTGGAAAACCCTCTCATTCCGAAAAGCTAAATACTTATAGTGACAAAATCTTCTCTGAATTATCTGTAACAAAGGAAGAAGCGGCAAAATTTACTGCATTAGCGGAAGAACGAAAACTGGAAATTGTGCAGCTAAAAGGCGAGCTATCAGATCTTCGAGAAAAAATTGAAGAACAAAATACACAGCTTCGCGAACATTCAAATACAATAACCAAAATACATGCCCAAAGTGAAGCAGAACATCGCGCAGCAAACGAAAAAATAGAGATGCTCACTAAAGTTAGGCGTGAAATGGAAATTCAATTCAAGGAATTGGCAGAAAATGCCCTAAAGGCACAGGGAGAAAGCTTCTCTAAAGCAAATATTGAAAAACTAGAGGCGACGCTTACGCCGCTCAAAGAACATGTGGGGCATTTTGAGAAAGAATTGCGTCAGGTTCACGAGGAAACAGTAAAAGATCGTGAGCGCTTGAAAACAGAGATTTCGCAGCTTTCAAGACGATCAGAGGCAATATCTCAAGAAGCAATATCTCTTACAAAAGCACTTAAAGGTGATACACAAATACAAGGCGCCTGGGGGGAAATGGTTCTTGAAAATATACTGGAACGATCGGGCCTTCGAAACGGAGAGGAATACGAAACACAAGCCCATAGAATAGGAGTAAACGGTGAGCGATTACGGCCAGATGTGGTAGTTCGAATTCCAGGAGGTAAAAGTTTAGTTATTGACAGCAAAGTTTCTCTTTTAGCCTATAATGAGGCTGTGAATGCTGCGACCGACGTGGACGCACTAGCCTCACGCAAACGACATCTGACTTCAATTAAAAATCATATTAATTCACTGTCTGCAAAGGGTTACCAGACAGCTGAAAACTCAACTGTAGATTATGTAATTCTTTTTGTTCCAATTGAGGGTGCACTGTCCGAAGCACTGAGGGAAGATCCTGCGTTAACCGAACATGCGCTAGAAAGAAATATTACCATTGCAACCCCAACAACATTGATGATGGCCCTTAAAACAATTGCAAACGTCTGGGCAGTTGATCGGCGCAACCAAAACGCCGAACTAATAGCTAATCGCGCTGGAAAACTTTACGATAAGGTTTATGGATTTGTACAAAATATGGAGCGTGTCGGAGAACGGCTAGAGCAAGCACAAGATTCTTATACTCAGGCATTTAGCCAACTCTCAAAGGGAAAAGGGAACGTAATTTCTCAAGTTGAATCGTTAAAAAAGTTAGGTGCAAAAACAAGCAAAAAAATTAATACAGAATTTGATGGATCTGATGATAATACCGTCAAATTACAAAGTATAAAAAACAAATTTTAGAGGATCAAATACATCTAATTTTTTGTTAAAAAATTACTTACTTAATATTTCGAATTTTCCATAGAACCCAGAATTTTTTGAACTGTAGGTTTTTTCAGTAAAATCATCCAGCGCTTCGCTGAACAACTTATCACAGAGTCCTGAAAAAGCTCCAATACATCACTCGAACTTACGTTACACGGCGGCGCAAATAGATCTAATTGGCGCATATCTCCTGTGACAATATTAGTATTTGTCAGGCGCGCGCTCTCTGGCGCTGCGCTCGATGTCGTTAGTAAGTAATTGACTGAAGATGATAAAAATACCTCTAACGTATTTTTGATATCTTCATAGCTCAGGTGAAACAAACAGTCCCTACATAACAAGAGGTCAGCGGTCGGCAGCGGTCCTTTAGTCAAATCTAAGTTGATAAAGGATATGTTCTTATCAGGGTATCTCTGATTGTTACTTTTGATTAAGTCCTGAACAATATCTCCACCAATATATTGTATGGATGATTCTGCCATAACAAAGCGCATCCAATTAAAATCGCCACAGGGTGCATCTAATAAAATACTTATTTGATATTTATTAAGTAACTTTGGTAGCATTAACCGAATATTCTCGGTGTTCTCAAAAGTTGAGCCTTCTCCACTTCGCGATTCTAAACTATTCCAATGATTTGATTTATAAATTTTTCTAAAACGGTCTGCCGGTTCATCTAGCCTTAATATTATGTCCCTTCGCCGACCAGTGAATGACTTGCCTATAATTAATTTTATGGCACCTATTATTCCAAATTTTGAAACACGGTAACCTATTTTTTTAGCAGACTCACTCAATCACTACATCAGACGGCAAGGCTTCCTCTTACCCAAGAACTCCAAAAGTCACAGCTCACTCTTTTCAAAGCCAGTCTATCAATAACTTTATTATTTTAATGGCGACCCCGGAAGGACTCGAACCCTCAACCTATTCATTAGAAGTGAATTGCTCTATCCAGTTGAGCTACGGAGTCGCAGTGTGTTTAGTTAGACCGATTATCTGGAGATTACAAAAAGAAAATTTAAATCCGATGTAATTTTCTATTATTAGCAAAGAGAAGTAAAAATTATAAAATTAAATATAACAAAATTTTTTTAAAAAAAATTATATTTCGTTGATGAATAAAGATCTTTGCCTCTTGATGTTTTTCTATCTCCATCGTAAAGAAACTATTGGAATGGGGTGTAGCCAAGCGGTAAGGCAACGCTTTTTGGTAGCGTGTACCGTAGGTTCGAATCCTACCACCCCAGCCATTTTTTTTATTATCCCAAAGCTTCTGCAATAAAATCTATCGCTCTTAACCTTCGATATTCAAACTCAGCTCCCAATCGCCCAATTAAACCAAAAACATTTCTGCGGGGAATTTCTAAAAAAGGATCCAACATGTTTTTGTCACCATTCAGAAATAACGCCATTCGTTTTCCAGCAATTGGTGCAGTATTCATTCCATGCCCACCAAAGCCTGATAAAATTGACTCGCGTTCATTAAGCTTTCCTACGTAAGGCATGAAATGCGGGGCATATGCCATTAAGCCTGACCAAGCATAGTCAAACTTAATATTGTTTTGCTTCATTTCCGCAATCATATTGGGAAAGTGGGCTTTGATATTTTTCCAGCCCATCTGTTTTATACTTTCAACTGATTGTTGATTAAGCGCACTCACTCCCATACCCCATAATAACCTGCCATCAGGAAGACGCCTAAAGTAATTGCCTGCTCGGCGATCATCGCCCAAAGCCATTCGTGTAGGGATATATGTTTCTAATATCTCTGGCATTGGAGAGGTAACGCAAATAAATGTCTGGATGGGAAGAAGGTACTTTTTCAAAGTTGAGTTCTTTTCTATTGAGTATCCACCAGTGGCCCAAATCATTCGATCGCAGGATATTCGATTTCCATTTGAAAAGTAAATCTCCGGGCCGTTTACTTGTACCGCTCCCGTATTTTCAAAAACTTTTACACCGTGACTTATCGCCTCCCGTAAGAAGATTTTTAAAAAATTCAGTGGGTGAAAATGAAATGCTTCAGTATCAATTCTACCCCATTTATACCTTGGGCCATCGACAAATTTCTTTAATTCAACCTCGTCTAATCTTTCAGAAACTTCAGACATTTGCCCTCGCAGACCCAATGAAATGATGCCTGATATAGGTTGAGCTTTGGTATATTTTGAGCTAAAGGCACGGTCACGCATCCATTTGAAACCATCAGCACCAATTAATTCCAGCTCTTTAGATACTAATGGCCCAACGAGTCTGGTAATTTGATCCAAACCAGCCGCCCATCCTGATGAGCAAAACCCACCATTTCGTCCAGAGGCCCCAGCACCTATTATCGAATGCTCGCAGAGAGCTACATTGGCGCCCATTTCGGCTAAATGATAAGCACAGGAGAGCCCAGCCAAACCGCCGCCAATAATACAAAAGTCAAAGTTTTTCTTTTGGATCACTGATGACGGCTGCCCGCTCGGCGAAACACATGTGTCATCATACCAGGTTGGTGAGTAGACAGCACTCATTCTCTTTCGCGAGATTTATTAACAATATTATCAAGCGCTTTTACACCAGAAGCGGCGATCAAAGTCAGCAGTACATAAATAAGCGCGGCTGAGTTAAAAGGTTCAAACGCTAAAAAGCTTTGAGCCTGAAATTCTCTCATTCTCTGCGTTAAATCACGAATAGAAAGAATTGATATTAAAGAGGTGTCTTTGAGCATCGCTATGAACTCGTTACCCAACGCCGGCAATACTATTGCGATTGCCTGAGGTATGACAATAAACCGGGCAATATGCCGTTCACGCAATCCAAGTGCCCTGGACGCTTCTATCTGACCTCTGGGTATGGCTTCTATTCCAGCTCGAAAAATTTCAGCCATATAAGCAGAATAACCTATTGCGATTGCGGCAATACCACGGGTCATCATTTGGATATCTATATACCCAGTTGTCGCAGTTTTTATTGCCCCAGCGAGAGGTAACCCAACATATAAAATGATAACTAACATTGGCACACCACGAATGGTATCGACAAAAAAATCTGAAAAAACTGCAAGTGGATGCGCTGACGTAATTCGGCCAACAATTACCAAAAGAATACTCAACACACCTAAAACGTAACCAACTTTAGCCATAGTAGCGTAAAAAGGAGTAAGATATTGAGCCGTCCAAATACTCGAATAGTTAATTGCAAGGTCAGGCGGCAAGAGTGCACCCGATATTCTACCCTCGTTGATTAGTTTTACTGCCTGATCTAGACTTTTGAGCGAGCGAATTTTAAATGGATTTTCTGGTGGATTGTCTAAAAAATCACCATATCTTACGACATCAGAAATATGAGAGGGAATACCAGCAGCTACACCAATTCGGCCAGAAAGATCACCAACCAATACAATCTCTTTTTTAGGTTGAATAACAAAAATCGTAGCGGCAATTATAAATACCACCCCTATTAAAAAGATTATCCTTTCGGCAAGTAGCGATACTTTTAGCCTGGACAAAAATGCCCAAACCAGCCCCAAAATAGATGCTCCTAAATACGCAAAAATTGCAGCTCTGATTGTAATCATTATACCGACGGCAAATCCAGCATGGGCTATCATTAGAAAATAAAATAGAAAAGCAAACTCCAAAATCATTATCAAAACGGCAAACCAGAATCCAAAATTAGAATTCAGAAAACTGGACCCAAAAATTGATAAAAGTGCCAGGAAGCCGCAACCTATAGATAATTGCCACAGACTATTCTGCGTCCAATTCAAAAGCTCTAATTCAAATTCTGGGCTCAATGTAAATGATTGATCGACCATAATAAGCCAATCTACGCTTCTTGGATCGTAAGCATTCACAGCTATAGATTTAATGTAAGGATTGATCCAGTCTGCTTGAGATAGGAATAAAAGGATAGCCGCTTGTAAGACAAAAGCAAAAAAGGCCTTTTGTCGAAATTTTGATTTATCTTCGGGTACAATATCAGGACTAAGAGATCTTAAGATTTGTAATGCACCCCAGAAACCCAATGCTCCCGAAAAACAGAAAATAATAAAATTACTAAGTAAAAGTTTGGCGTCATGTTCTATGCCAAGGACTTCATAAATAGCGGCACCATAGTTTCGGGATATTGCCAGTAAATACAATATAACTGGCAAAACCAGAAGGAACATAAGATTGCTTGCGCGCATGTTGCGCAAAACACTTGTCAAATTGCTCATGATTTTGCTTTCAAGCAGAATACAGGGGAACTAAATCCCCTGTATTTTTACTCAAACTATTTTGGCCACCATTTAACAACCAATTTCTGCAATGTCCCATCGTCTTTGATCATCGCCAAACCTTCATTAAAAGCGTCTTGGATGCCATCGCCTTCCTGAAATACAAGTCCCAAAGGATCTGAAGACAATCCAGTTATTCCAACTGTTAATTCACCAGCAAATTCTTGCTCATATGCAGCAGCTGATGTTGAATCGATGATTACGCCATCAACATCACCATTTTGAACAGCAATTACCGCATTATTAAAAGAGTCAAATAGCTGAAGATTGTCTCTCCCTACTAATTCTTCTCCTAAGGCCGCATTTGTAGTTCCGTTTTGAGATGCCAATCGCAAATCACCACTTTTAAAAGCATCGATAGTTTCACCCTCATCCTCTACACGCATCAACACACCCTGCTGAACAATTATGTAAGGATCAGAAAAGTCGACTATTTTATCGCGCTCGTCAGTTATTGTAACACCCGAAACGACCATATCAAATTGACCATCTGCAAGTGCCGCGAAAATACCATCCCAAGCGGTTGTAACCCAGTTAGGAGTACAATTTATTCTCTCACAAATTTCCGCCACAACGTCGACATCAAAACCTTTTACTACGCCATCCTCAATGAACTCATGTGGAGGGTAAGTTGTATCAGAACCAATGTTTAAAACACGTCCACCTAAATCTGCCGCATAAACCGGCAATGCCATTGACGCGGCTGCTACAGCTACTATAAATTTTTTCATTTAATATCTCCCTTAAAATTGGCTTTTTAAAAGCGCCATGACCTAGCCTAAGATAGTAGTAGACGCGGTCAAGTATTTCTTTAGTAATTTTCAGTTTATTTTATATTTTTCATAGAAATCTAGAAGTTAGACCCGGATTGTGGCCTCAACAGCGGATTTCCAGGCGGAGTATTTCCGCTCTCTCTCCTCTTCTTGCATAATTGGGGCAAAATGCGACTCACTCTTCCATAATCTAGAAAACTCATCAAATGGCGGATAATACCCAATTGCTGAACCGGCAAGCCATGCAGCTCCAACAGCCGTTGTTTCTAAAGTTTTTGGTCTGTCAACACCAGCATCAAGTATGTCTGCTAAAAACTGCATTGCCCAATCACTCGATGCCATGCCTCCGTCTACCCTTAAAACAGACTTTTCTTCACCTTCATTATGCCAGTCTGATCGCATAGCTTCTAACAAATCTCTCGTTTGAAAACCTACACATTCCAAGGCAGCCTTTGCCAATTCAGCTGGTCCAGAATTTCGCGTCAAGCCATATACCGCTCCTCTGCAATCAGCACTCCAGTAAGGTGCTCCCAGGCCCGTAAACGCCGGAACAATAACCACTTGTTGATCACTGTCCGCTTGTATTGCTAAATCCTGTGTCTCAGAGGCAGAATTTATAATCCTCAAGCCATCTCGGAGCCATTGCACAACCGCACCCGCTATGAAAATAGAACCTTCAAGTGCGTAAGTTGGTTTCCCATCAAACTGATAAGCAATAGTAGTAAGTAACTTATTTTTTGACCTTACTATGCTGCTTCCTGTGTTCAGTAAAGCAAAACATCCGGTACCGTAAGTCGACTTCATCATGCCTGGCTTGAAACAAGCCTGCCCTATTGTTGCTGCATGTTGGTCACCAGCCACCCCCTTGATTGGAATCTTGTGACCCAGTATTTTTTCATTACATGCTCCAAAATCGTCAGAACAATTTCGTACCTCGGGTAAAATGGACAGAGGTATGTTCAATAATTCACAAATTTCGCACGACCACTCACCTTCGTTAATATCATAAAGCATCGTGCGAGACGCATTTGTCGCGTCTGTTGCATGAATTAAACCATTAGTAAGATGCCAAATTAGATAGGTGTCAACAGTCCCAAATAAAAGTTCACCGGCCTCCGCCTTGGCACGCACTCCCTCAACATTATCTAGCAACCATTTTAGCTTCGTAGCTGAAAAATATGGATCTAGTAATAGTCCTGTAACACGGGTTATTAACTTCTCTTCTCCAGCAATTCTTAACTCATCACAAAATTTGGACGTCCGGCGATCTTGCCAGACAATTGCATTATAAACTGGTTCACCCGTGACTTTATCCCATAGTAAGGTTGTCTCACGTTGATTGGTAATGCCTATTGCTAAAATCTCATTCGCTTTTATTTTCGCTTCCTCAAGTGCTTTTTTGCAGGTTGAAATTACTGTATTTAACAAATCATGAGGACTATGCTCAACCCACCCACTCTTTGGAAAGTGTTGCTCAAATTCTTTTTGACCTTGCCCCACAATTTCAAATTGATCATCAAATACTATAGACCGAGTAGACGTCGTCCCCTGATCAATTGCAATTATATAACCCATTTCACACCTAACATTACTAAAATTTCTATGTGAGTTTTAGTTACAATTTTGTACGATGCAAGAAATGCTGCGTATTTGACAACTAATTAGTGCAACAGTTTGCTTAATTCCGATAAATAGTTACTTATAACTTATAAAAATATGTCGAGTTGATTAGCGATTTTTGTTGCAAGGTATTTAAATGACAATAAAACGCCTAAAAAGCCTTATAACAATAAAGGAGACCGGCTCTTTTTCACAAGCTGCAGAAAAAGCACATATTTCTCAATCGGCTATGAGCCAGCAAATGCGCCAGCTTGAATATGATTTAGGCCTCCAACTATTCGACCGTAGCGGTCGAACGCCTGTTTTATCAAAATTAGCTATAGAGTTGCTACCTACCATTCAAGACGCTGTTGATGCATATGATAAGTTTATTAATTTGGCTACCAGCGAAAACATAATAAAAGGGGAGCTGAGCCTTGGTTCTGTTCCGTCCGAACTAACCGCTTTGGTCCCCAAGGCCCTTACTGAATTGAAAGGTAAACTTCCAGGGTTAAGACTAAGAGTCGTGCCAGCTCTTTCCGCCGAGTTGTGCGCTTCAGTCTACAAAGGCAAAATAGACGCAGCTGTTATGAGTAGACCATCCGAACTTCAAAAAGGGCTATCTTGGTTCACTATTGGCTTTGAGCCACTCGCATTAGCGATCAGTCGAAGTGATAAACGAAGTAATATCCAACAGATACTAACAGAGACGCAATATTTAAAATTACCCTCTGGCACTTGGATAAATAGACCGATTAAGGAGATTTTCACTCAATTGGACGTTAAGCCTGCTACAAGTATAGAGTTAGATAGTTTGGCATCCGTAGCATCGATGGTAAGTCATGGTCTGGGCGTTGCAATTCTACCGATTCCAATTGCAGCAAACGAGGTTTCATCAAAACTTAAATTCATCCCTATTGATAAGTCGAAATATAAACGCGAAATCGGTATTTTATATAAAAAGAGTTCTAGAAACTATTCGCTAATCGAAACCTTTGCGAAAAGTTTTAACACGGTTGTCACCTCCTAAAAGCAAATAATGGCTCACTTAAGAAAACCTTAAGCGCGAGATGAAATTTATTAATTGGCAATTTTTTTAAAAATGATGATGGTTAATCAACATAAATTTAGAGGACTGTGAAATGTCAATTACCCAAAATATGTTAGATGCTATGGTAAAAAACAAAATAGAATTTGTTACAACTGTTCCATGTAAACAACTGTCTGGCATTATTGAATTATTAGAAAACGATGAAAGAATACTTCATGTACCATCAAATAAAGAAGATGAAGGGATGGGGCTTTGTGCAGGTGCATACATGGGTGGAAAACGTCCATGCATTATAATGCAGAATACAGCAATTGGAGTAACTATTAATACATTAGTAACGTTAATCCAATACTACCGCATGCCTCTTCCAATATTGATAAGTTATAGGGGTGAAGTTGGGGAGAAAGTTCAATGCCAAGTTGAAATGGCGGTTCATACTAAAGCCCTTCTAGAACAGCTTAAGATCCCTACCTATCATTTTCATGAACCTAAACACGCAGATGAGTTTGATGGTATTTTAAACCACACGTTTATGGCAAAAAAACCTGTTGCCATTTTAACCGACGCCAACTTCTGGAGTACAATATCATGATACGGGCAGAAATTTTAAAAGCAATCATCCCAGTTATTTCTGACGAGTTAGTCGTAAGCAACATAGGACTTCCATCACAAGAACTCCATATGCTCGATGATCAACCAACAAATTTTTATATGCTTGGCACAATGGGATTAGCCTCTTCGATTGGATTGGGACTTGCCCTAAGCCAAAACGAAACAGTAATTGCGATAGATGGAGATGGCTCCGTTCTTACTAATTTTGGAACGCTACCGACAATTGCTAACAACGTCGCGAATAACTTCATTTTATTAATTATTGACAACGGAAGTTATGGTTCAACTGGTGATCAACCAACTTACGCAGGTGGTAAAACTTCTCTTGCAAAAGTTGCAGAAGCATGCGGCTGTGATAATGTCATTGAATGTCAGGCATCTGAAACAAAGGACGTTTTAGAAGCAGCAATTCAAGGCAAAAAGATGACAATAATTGTATCAAAATGTGAAAGCGGTAATATCCCTGTGCCAGTTATTGATATCGACCCTGCAGTTATAAGACACCGCTTTATGGAAGCAGTTAAAGCCAGGAACTAAATTTGCTAAATCCTTTTTCTAAAGCCGATATTAGTTTTGATGATTTTCAGCAGTCTGCCAAAAGGCGACTGCCAAAATTGTTGTTCGAATACATTGATGGGGCAGCCTCTGATGGTAGTGGAGAAGTCGACAATAGAGAAATTATCAGAAAGCTTAGACTAAAGACAAAAGCTCTTATCAATGTTGAGCAAAGAAGTTTATACCACAAAGTCTTCCGAATACCCTCAAAATTACCTGTTGGCATAGCTCCAATGGGTATGGTCCAAATGGCTGGAGTAGGAGCCGATGAAGCGTTAGCAAGCTTCGCCGCAAAACATGAAATACCAGTTGGTGTATCAACCGCCGCTTCTATGTCATTGGAAAAATATGCAGAACACTCACAAGGATACGCGTGGTTTCAACTCTACTACATGACAGATAAAGTAGAACTTGAAAAACTTCTAAGTAGGATAATTACGGCTGGGTATAAAACTTTAATATTTACGGTAGATGTCCCAGAAGTGGGCTTTAGACCAAACGAAATACAAAATGGTCTAACGATGCCCTTTAAATTGGGACCAAAGCAGATAGTCGACTTCGCTATGCACCCAAACTGGTCGCTTAAAACATTAATTCATGGTGCTCCAAAATTTGGAAATTTTACAGATACAAATAGCTTCAACCGCAATGCTTCACGAGCTGGTGCAGATTGGGAATTCTTGAGATATCTTCGAGATCGTTGGCCAAATAAGTTAGTTATAAAAGGCGTATTAAACGTTGACGATGCAATAAACATGAAAGGCATGGGTATCGATGGAATATATGTTTCAAGCCATGGTGGAAGACAATTAGCCTCTGCTCCACACCCTATAGAAATGCTTCCAAAAATTAGAGAAGCGTTAGGGAAAAATGTGCAGATTTTTTATGACTCTGGATTAAGAACTGGAGAAGATTTAGTTAAAGCATATGCTCTAGGAGCAGATTTTGTCTTTATGGGTAGACCATGGTCTCTTGCGTACGCAGCAGACAACCGACATGGCATAGACAATTATATTGGCTATCTTTGCAAAGAAGCATCAGTAGCAATGGCCATGATTGGGCGAACGAAAATTGCACAAATATGCTCTGACGATATTTTATGGAACTCCAAAACATAGGGAACTAGAAAATTATGATAGCATCAAACACCAGTTTCTATAATTGCTTTAGCCAACGCCGGCACTGTTTCATAATTGAGCCCAGCAACATTAAACCGACTATCAGAAACCATATAAATCCCAAATTCTTTCCGCATTTTCTCTACTTGCTCCGGTGTTGCACCAAGACGGGAAAACATTCCTCTGTGTGACGCAATAAAACTAAAGCGATCAGATCCAGAGAGTTTCTGCAACTCATTAGAAAGCTGTACTCTCAAATTTAGTAGGGAATTACGAATATCCTCCAACTCGGACATCCAATCAGCACGTAAGTCGGTATCATTTAAAACGACTGAAACAAGTCTTGATCCATGATCGGGAGGAAAAGAGTAATTCTGACGATTTAAAAATGCTAACATGCTTTGGTTTATATTCCGCCGAGAACTATCATGTGTGACAACCATCAATAACCCCGCTCGTTCTCGATAAATCCCAAAATTCTTTGAACAACTTGATGCTATTACCGTCTCTGGCACCGACTCGGCAATCAGACGAGTCGCATATGCGTCTTCCTCTAGCCCATCACCAAACCCTTGATAGGCAAGATCAATCATAGGTGTTGCACCGTTCTTGTTTAATAAATCAGTGATTACCTGCCATTGCTGCTTGTTCAAATTAGCCCCAGTTGGATTATGACAACAGCCGTGTAGCAAGATAACATCCCCTGCCTTTGCTCGCGATAGATCTGATACCATCGAGTCAAAATCAACTCCGCGAGTTTCATTATCAAAGTATCTATAACTTTCACATGGGATATTAAGATAATTCAGAATTGAAATGTGATTTGGCCATGTTGGATCTGATACAAAAACTCGTACGTCTGGGTTGGCGATTTTAAACAGCTCAAATCCTTGTCTTACAGCACCCGTTCCGCCAGGCGTTGCTGCTGCTGCTACGAGATCTCTTGGTGTGCCACCGCCAAGAACTAATGATATGATAGCATCTGAAAAAGCCGGGTCTCCTACCAAACCAACGTATGATTTGCTTCTCTCGATCTCCCACCATTTTTTTTCAGCCGCTTTAATGGACCTCATTATTGGTGTCACGCCAGTAGGATCTTTGTAAACACCAACACCAAGGTCAAGCTTTTGCTCTCTTGGATCATTGTTAAACGCTGACATTAATGCGAGTATTTTATCAGCAGGCTGCTCCTCAAGATCTGTAAAAATCATTTTTTATCTCCAGTCTCTACGGGGAGCGCAGGTGACATTCCCCACTCTGTCCAACTCCCATCGTATAAAGAATGGTCCGTTTTACCAATAAGCTCTAGCCCTAAGTTCAACACTGCTGCTGAAACACCAGATCCACAGGTAGTTATTACTGGCTTATTCATATCAACTCCGGCAGAGTAAAAAACTCGTTTCAATTCCGTAGTATTTTTTAAAGTTTGGTCTTCATTTAGAAGCGATTTAAAAAATACATTTTTTGAATTTGGAATATGACCTTTTCGCAAACCCTTTCTTGGTTCATTCTCTTCGCCTCTAAATCGGCCTGGTGATCTTGCATCAACAATCTCATGATCACGGAGTTTTGACGCTGCAGCTACTTGAGTTACATCCTTAACATAGGAAGATATCTGATCCACCATCATATGACGGTCACGGATAACAGGTGGTTTGTCATTGACTGGAAATCCATCAGATATCCACTTGGGGAGACCACCATCTAAAACTGCTATATTTTTGTGGCCCATCATTTTGAAAAGCCACCAAACCCTTGCAGCAGAAAACATGCCCAAACCATCATACACTATAACTTGATGACCATCTCCAACGCCTAATTTACGGACCTTCGACATAAATTTTTCTATCGGGGGCACCATATGTGGAAGATCAGACCTATTATCTGAAATATCGTCAATATCAAAAAAACGGGCATTGGGTATATGCTTTTTTTCGTACTCAATAATAGGATTTCGGTCCATTCCTGGAAGATACCAGGAAGCATCAAGAACCCGAACTTCAGCGTTTTCCAGTCTTTTGGCCAACCACTTGGTTGAGACAAGAATGCGAGCATCTTCTTTCATCATCGTAATATTTCCACAAGTTCCAGAAGCTTGCTAAGTAAATCGTTAAAGCATTAAACAGACTATTATTTTAAATCTGACAATTGGACAAGACTTCACATCATTCTCCTTGCCGAAGCAGACGTTGCTTTTGTCTTCCCCAGTCACGTTTTGCCTGATCCGATCGCTTGTCATAATTCTTTTTACCTTTCGCAACCCCAATCTTTAATTTTGCAATACCTCTGTGGTTAAAATACAGAACTAAAGGCACCAAAGTCATACCTTTTCTCTGTGTTTCTGACCACAATTTACTAAGTTCCCGCTTGGTCACCAATAGTTTTCTTCGTCGCCTTTCATCATGACCCCAAGTTTTTGCTTGTTCGTACGGTGCAATATATGAATTTATCAACCAAACCTCACCGTTCTCAACTTCCGCATAACACTCTCCAATATTAGCCGATTTTTGTCGAAGAGATTTAACCTCTGAACCGACCAATGATAGTCCACATTCTATCTCTTCCTCGATCGAATAATCATACCGAGCACGTCGATTTTCAGCTATAATCTTATAATTTGGATCAGTTGTGTTTTTCTTCATATCACTCGATGGTTACACATAACTTACTAAAATTGTCCAGTAGTTTTGCTGATATACTAGACAAACTAAAAAGAGGTATTAACAATGCTAATATATTAAACCTATGGGTGGGCAAAAAGATGAAAGATGACAATTTTCTTAAAGCGAATAATGCAAAACACCTGTGGCACCCTATGGGTCATCCTAAAGAGTCTTTAGAAAAACCGCCGAAAATAATTAGAACAGCTGAAGGTGTGAAAATAACCGATATCGATGGACACCAGACCGTGGATGCCGTTGGTGGGCTTTGGTGTGTAAATTTAGGGTATTCTAATGATACTATCAAAGAAGCTATAACGCGACAGCTGTATGATCTGCCATACTACTCATCTTTTGCAGGTACGACGAATGCTATGGCTATTGAGGCGTCTTACATGGTGCGAAATTTGTTCGCTGAAGATGGCATGAGCCGTGTGTTTTTCACTTCAGGTGGCTCTGACTCCGTGGACACATGTCTGCGGCTCGCTCGTCAATATCACCGATTAAAGGGTGAGCCAACTCGAACAAAATTTATTTCCTTAAAAAAAGGCTATCATGGTACGCACTTTGGGGGTGCCTCAGTAAATGGAAATAATCGATTCAGGATAAACTATGAGCCATTACTACCAGGGTGTTTCCATTTACCCAGCCCCTATACATATAGGAACCCCTACAATGAAAGTGACTCATCAAAACTTGCCCAAAATATTGCTGCGTCATTTGAAGATGAAATAGTATTTCAAGGAGCAAATAGTGTTGCTGCTTTTATCATGGAGCCAATCCAAGGCGCAGGAGGAGTAATTGTACCTGATGCAAGCTTTATGACCCTTATACGGGAAATATGTGATAAGTATGGCATCCTATTAATATCAGACGAGGTTATTACTGGATTTGGACGCACTGGTGACTGGTCTGGTGCACGACATTGGGGTGTCAAGCCAGATATGATGAGCACTGCAAAAGGGATTACTTCTGGATATTATCCAGTTGGCGCTGCATTGATGTCGGACAAAGTGTCCGAAGTGTTTGAAAATGATAAGACAGGCGAAGGTGCAATTTTTCATGGTTATACCTACTCCGCTCACCCAGTTGGCGCCGCAGCAGTAGTAGCGTGCTTATCAGAAACTGAACGCCTAGATACCAAGGTCAATGCCGAAGCTCGTGGGATGCAATTATATAATGGCGTTATAGACTTAGCTAAAAGACATAATATAGTGGGTGATGTTAGGGGCGGACATGGTCTAATGCTTGGAATCGAGCTGGTTTCCGATCAGAACAAAAAGACGCCACTAAATAACGACCTTATGAAAAAGATACATCAAAAGACATATGAGTTTGGCGCCATGGTTAGGCTGGGATTGAACAATATCTTGATGTCACCGCCGCTAACAATATCTGAGAGCGAAATAAACCAGATTTTAGGTGCTTTGGATGAAGGGCTAACAGCTATTTAATTAAATCGTTAGCCCTCAGTACAATAACTATCGGATAATTTCAAAATCCCCAGGCTTTAAATTATCCAGTGCATAACTATCTATTTTGGTGCGAACTAGCCGTAATGTGGGATACCCAACGGCAGCTGTCATTCGTCGAATTTGCCGATTCTTTCCCTCAGAAATAATGAGTTCCAACCATGTATCTGGAACTGTTTTTCTAACTCGAATTGGCGGAATTCTTTCCCATAAATTTGGTGGCTCAATTATTTTTACGTCTGCTGGACGCGTAACACCATCTTTTAGTACAATCCCTGCTCGTAAAACATCCAAATCAGAGTTTTTAGGCTTACCCTCAACTTGAACATAATATGTTTTTTTAATTTTATTCCGTGGGTTTGAAAGGTTGTGCTGCAATTTTCCATCATCAGATAACAACATTAAACCTTCACTATCCTTATCAAGCCGTCCTACTGGGTAAATATTTGGGATAGAAATAAAATCAGATAAATTACCTCTTTCTGTCGCTTTTTTTGAATTATCGCTAAATTGAGACATTACATTAAATGGTTTATTAAACTTTAAGAGCATTTTTATTTTATCAATGGTTTTATGTAACCAGTCTGTAGTCCATCCCAGTTTTTGATCGGTGGATTTAAATATTTCCCCACGAGAGGGTTAGCTGAGTTGAGAACACCCAGTCCAACTAAAATTGATGCTATCACTGCCTCACTAGCTCTAGTCGCGCCATCTAAAACTTTAAGGGCTACGCCCATTTTTTTTTCAGGGATTATCGCAACGAAAAACCCTTCTGCTCCAGTTTTAAGGACAACTTTACCCTCTGCTGCCCTCATCAAATCGGTACAAGCACGACCCTCACCCGCCACTAACTCAGGATACTTCAACATCGCTTCAATTATCCTAACAGCACTTTTTGAGGATATATCCGATCTACTTTTCGCATCAGCAAACCAAGCCATTGCATTAGCTATACCTTGCAGACTAAATGCGTGGTTCGGCGCCGAACACCCGTCTATTCCGTAAGAAGGACTTATTTCATTTGTGGTCATTTCATAAGCATCCAAGCAAGCTTTTTGAACTGGATGATCAATACCAACGTAGTGAGCTCCAGCACCTAGATGCTTAGTCAATGTTAAAAATCCAGAATGCTTCCCCGAACAATTATTATGAATTCGACAGGGTTCTAGGTTAGCCTGAAATAAATCTATTTTCGCCTGCCGGTCGCGTGGCGCCTGCGGGCCGCAACACAGGTCAGTGTCTGACAACCCAAGTTCACTTAACCAATTTTCCACAATTAATGTGTGAATGTTTGCCGCGTTATGAGATGCACAAGCCAAGGCGAGATGTTTGGATGACAGTCCAAAACTATCTGCTGCACCAGAAGCAACCAAAGGCAACGCTTGTATCATTTTAGATGATGACCTTGAAAAAAATATCTGTTCTGGGTCACCCCAAGACTTCACTATCCCACCGCTACTGTCACAAACAACCGCGTGACCGATATGCAAACTTTCTCTTAAAGAACCTCTATACACTTCACAGAGCTCAACGGCTGAATTAAACATTAAAAATTTGTCCTATCAATTTGATATTATCAGGGCTTTAATTTAAACAGCCTTTCAGTTTAAAATAAAACTTGTAAATAGAGAATAAAATAATCTGTTTTTGATAGGCTATTTCGGTATAGTAACACAAGAACTCAATGACGTGAGGAAATATGATAAACCAAGTATTCAAAAATTTGTTAACTTTGTGTATTTTGCTATTTGGCGTAGGAACTCTTAATGCCCAAGATGCAAGTACAAATGTAGCATCTACGCAAGCCGATTGGGTTGTATTTGTGGAGGAGAGCCCAAAAGAATGTTGGGCGGCATCGCAACCAATTGAGACCGTAAACAAGCGCGATGGGAGAATGGTTTCGGTTAAACGCAGTGATATCTTACTGTTTGTATCATATATTCCCGGTTCTGGAATAAAAGGGCAAATTTCATTTACTGGTGGGTATCCTTTTGATGACGGTAGCAATGTTGATGTAAATATTGATGGTGCTCGATACCAAATGTTTACGAATGGAGAGTGGGCTTGGGCACCAACAGATGAAGTCGATAAGAAAATGATCCAAGCGATGAAGCGTGGAGCAAAAGCCACACTGACAGGTAGATCTTCCAGAGGAACAAAAACTGAGGATACTTTTTCACTCAAGGGTTTTACTGCAGCAGTTGAAGATGCCTCAAAACGGTGTAAGTAACTAACTTAACATTTGTGACGTATTAGAAGTTCAATAAGAGTCAGAATCTTTTTTCTAAATTTGGATAGCATTTACTTATGAAACCATCGTCGCCCATTACACAGGATCTCTTAACAATTCCTCGCACCTTGCCGTCGGGACCTATCAACTTGATAGGCATGAGTAGAACGATAATGCATGAAAAGCTGTTGGAAATTGGTACTCCTGAGAAGCAAGTAAAAATGAGAGTTGGCCAAATTTGGCAGTGGATTTATCAAAAGGGTGCTCGAAATTTTTCTCAGATGACTAACCTATCAAAACAGTATCGCGAGCTGCTAAGCAATAATCTCACAATAGATGTTCCTCAAGTAGTTTCGAAACAATCCTCAAAGGATGGAACAAGAAAATATCTTCTAAAATTGGCTGGGGGACATGAAGTTGAGGCTGTATATATTCCAGAGGAAGGACGTGGAACATTATGTATTAGTTCACAAGTCGGATGTACCCTTACCTGTTCATTTTGTCATACTGGCACACAAAAGCTGGTAAGGAACCTGACCTCTGGTGAAATAGTCGGACAAATACTAGTTGCACGAGATGACTTAGATGAGTGGACTAATTTAAACAGCGCGAATGATAAAACTAGATTGCTCTCTAATGTTGTTCTTATGGGGATGGGCGAACCCCTTTACAATTTCGAAAATGTGCGGGATGCCTTAAAAATTGTAATGGACCCAGAGGGAATATGTTTATCAAGGAAGAGGATAACATTATCAACTTCCGGGGTAGTCCCAGAAATAGCAAGGACGGCCAATGAAATTGGGTGTCTATTAGCAGTATCTTTTCATGGTACAACTGACGAAATTAGGGATAAGTTGGTACCAATCAACAAAAAATGGAATATCGAAACTTTAATTACTGCATTAAAGGATTACCCAAGATTGTCTAACTCAGAACGGATCACATTTGAATACGTCATGATTAAAGACGTCAACGATAGCGAGTTGGATGCCTTCCGCTTAGTTAAACTAATTTCAGGTATTCCCGCTAAAATAAACTTGATTCCATTCAATGAGTGGCCCGGTTCAGCATACAAAAGAAGCGATTGGTCACAAATTAAAAAATTTTCAGACATAATACATCGGGCGGGTTATGCAAGTCCAGTGCGCACTCCAAGAGGAGAAGACATTATGGCAGCTTGTGGACAGCTCAAATCTGAGACAGAAAGACAGCGTAAATCAAAAAAAGAAATTTCTATGGAAGCTGGAATTTAAGCCCAACTTTTACTTATCTGTAACTCCATTAATGATACTAATTATTTCTCAACTTTTGTTGAGCTAATAACTTTAGACGCAATGCATTAAGCTGAATAAAACCAGCAGCATCGTTTTGATCGTAAGCCCCTGCATCATCTTCAAATGTCACATGTTGTTCAGAATACAAGCTGTGCTCAGACCACCTACCTACTGTATTTACCGAGCCTTTATATAATTTGAGCCTCACAGTTCCCGAAACGTACTCCTGTGACTTGTCAATCAAAGACTGAAGCATTTCTCTTTCTGGACTATACCAAAAGCCATTATAAATCAGTTCTGCATATTTTGGCATTAACTCGTCTTTTAAATGAGCTGCACCACGATCTAAGGTAATTTGCTCTATACCCCGATGCGCCTCCAATAGTATCGTTCCACCAGGGGTTTCATAAATACCTCTGGACTTCATTCCAATAAATCTGCCTTCCACCAAGTCAAGACGCCCGATACCGTGAGTGCCACCTAATTCGTTTAGTTTGGTTAAAATTTCTGCCGGGGACATTTTATAACCATTGATCGCGATAGCGTCCCCCTTAATGAAATCTACTTCTATAAATTCAGGAACGTCTGGAGCAATTTCTGGATTTACGGTCCTTTGATACACATATTCCGGGGCAGCAACTGATGGATCCTCCAGAACTTTACCCTCAGATGATGTGTGAAGTAAATTAGCGTCAACAGAAAATGGTGCCTCACCTCGCTTATCTTTTGCAATAGGTATTTGATTTTCTTCAGCAAATTTTATTAATTTTGATCTGCTGGTTAAATTCCACTCACGCCAAGGAGCTATAATTTGTATATTTGGGCTCAGGGCATAAGCTGAAAGTTCAAAACGAACCTGATCATTACCTTTGCCTGTTGCCCCATGTGCAATGGCATCAGCACCAGTTTCTTTTGCTATCTCAACGAGGCGCTTTGAAATTAATGGGCGAGCAATCGAAGTTCCCAGCAGATACAAACCCTCATAAAGTGCATTACACCTAAACATCGGAAAAACAAAATCACTTACAAATTCTTCTCTAAGGTCTTCAATATAAATATTATTTGGTTTAATCCCAAGCAATTCCGCTTTTTCACGCGCAGGTTCAAGCTCTTCTCCCTGACCTAAATCCGCTGTAAAGGTTACCACTTCGCAAGCATACTCCGTTTGAAGCCATTTAAGAATAATAGATGTATCTAGGCCGCCCGAATAGGCCAAAACTACTTTTTTCGGCTTATACATTAGAATCCCCTTTCGCTGTGATCCGCCTAACCTTTTTTACTGCTATGGGCAAGATCACCATTTGCCTAAGTCTTATAGTCCATAGCCAGTAATCTTAAAAGTATCTTTAAAAAAACTTGCAATGCTGGCACTGCTCAGCCATTGCTAATTTATGACAAACTTTACTGCGTTAGCTGACCAAGCCGAGAAGGCAATAAGAGACGTTTTCTCTCCTACTCCTTTGCAGCGGAATGAATACTTATCTGCACTATACGGAGCTGAGATTTGGTTAAAACGCGAAGATCTTAGCCCTGTAAGATCTTATAAATTACGTGGAGCATTTAACGCTATGCGTAAATTTTCTGATAAAAAGGCTTTTGTTTGTGCAAGTGCCGGTAATCACGCTCAAGGCGTTGCTTTTATGTGCCGGCAGTTGCAGGTCAATGGTATCATTTTTATGCCAGTGACAACTCCACAGCAGAAAATTCAGAAAACACAAATTTTTGGTGGGGAATTTATCGAAATTAGATTAATTGGTGATTATTTTGACGACTGTTTGCATACTGCAAAAGCATTTTGTAAAGAAAAAGGTTTTCATTTTCTTTCACCATTTGATGATGAAGACATCATAATTGGCCAAGCTTCAGTGGGAGTCGAAATAAAAAGGCAGCTTGGCAGTAATCCAGACCATATTATTTTACCAGTAGGAGGCGGTGGCCTGTCAGCTGGGGTAACCAGTTATTTTGAAAATGAGTGCACGTATACTTTAGTTGAGCCCCTCGGGGGTGCTTGCCTACGGGAGGCACTTATTAACGGAAAACCTACAAAGCTTGATACTATAAATACATTTGCAGATGGTGCTGCTGTAGGCAAAATTGGTGAAAAAACATTTAGCCGCCTTCATAATATCGGACTGGCAAATGTTATTACTATACCAGAGGATAGAATATGCATTTCTATGTTAAATATGCTGAATATTGAAGGCATTGTACTCGAGCCGGCCGGTGCTTTGGCGGTGGATGCATTGCAAGATTTAGGTCAAGCAATAAAGGGCCGTCGTGTTGTATGTGTAACCTCAGGTGGAAATTTTGATTTCGAACGATTGCCTGAAGTAAAAGAAAGAGCTCAAAGATATGCTGGTTTAAAAAAATATCTTATTTTGCGAATGCCGCAGAGGCCAGGTGCGTTAAAGGAGTTTTTAAATTTATTGGGCCCTGATGATGACATCACCCGCTTTGAATATCTTAAAAAATCAGCACGGAATTTCGGTTCCATTCTGATTGGTATTGAGACCAAATCACCAGATAGTTTTAATGAATTTTTTGGGCAGCTCAAAGAGGCGGGTTTCACTTATTCAGATATTACAAATGATGAGACACTCTCTCAGTTTGTATAAATAACTTTCTCTGATTTTGATAAATTTTAAAAATTGAGATTTCAGGAACTACTGGCACGCAACTCATAAAGCCAAACTCTAATAGGTACCTTCTGAAAATTTTTTTAAAAAATATGCATCGCCATCAACTGCTAAGATCCGGTAAGCTGCTTCAATATCCACAAAAACTGCCGTATGATCCCGTTCAGTTGGATCGCACTTTTTAAAAATGGGTTTTGCCAGATAAATATGACATAGTTTTTCTGCTCGCATTTTGTATTCTGGCATATATACAAAACGCCTGAATGCCCCAATTTTTCGAGGTCGCCCGATAACCCACCCTGTTTCCTCAATTACCTCTCGGTAGAGAGCTGTTATAGGTTGCTCACCAGCATCAATCCCGCCACCTGGAAGTTGAAACTCATTATGGGGATCTGCCTGAAAAGTAAGTAGAACCTGATTGCCAAAAGGTAAAATCACATAAACGCCTGGACGATAAAAATATTTTTTACCCCGCTCAATTTCTGTCGCGTAAGTTTTAATCATACAAAAAGCACTTCATATTTTGAAACTTGTCCTGACTGTTGGGAGCGTATAAGCATAAATGTAAAATTCAAGGGAAAAAAATGTCACTGGGCAATAAAATAGCGTGGGATGATACTGTCTTGCCGTTTCAACTCGATGCGGCAGACATGCGTGGCAGGATTGCAAGATTAGATGGAGTTTTACAAGGTATTCTCAAGCAACATAAGTATCCAGAACCAGTTGAAGCATTAGTGGCTGAAATGGCATTACTGACTGCATTAATTGGGGAAAGTATCAAGCTGCAGTGGAAGTTATCTTTGCAGGTACAAACGAACGGACCAGTTCGAATGATAGCTACGGATTTTTATGCTCCTAAAGCAACTGGTGGAACTGCTCAAATTCGTGCTTATGCAAGTTTTGATAAAGAGAAGCTGACCGACAAACCTCCTTTCGATCAACTTGGAAAGGGTTATTTTGCAGTATTGATTGACCAAGGTGAGGGGACAAAGCCTTATCAAGGATTATCACCGTTAAATGGAAAATCTCTTTCGGATAGTGCAGAAACTTACTTTGCACAATCTGAACAGGTTCCAACTTCCTTTTATCTGAAATTTGGTAAAATGAGCACATCTAACATAAAAGAAAATTGGAGAGCCGGCGGCATAATGATCCAGCACCTGCCAACTACTAATTTTCAGGCGACCGAAGAGCGAAGCTCTAATCCAACTGGATTGCTCAGTCCGCAAGACCTTTTAAGTGGTGATAATGCAGAAAACTGGAATAGAATTAATTATCACCTTGAGACAATCGAGGACCTTGAATTGATCGGACCATCTGTGACTCCGTCAGAGCTTCTTGTGCGATTATTTCATGAGGAGCAGCCCCGTATTTTTGATACTCAATCAGTTCGTTTTGGATGCAGCTGCTCAGAAGATCGAGTAAGACAGTCTCTATCAATATACTCAGCAAGGGACATATCCAAAATGATTACGAGCGAAGGGCTAGTTACGGCTGATTGTCAATTTTGCGGTGCTCACTATGAATTAGACCCAAAATCGGTAGGTTTTGAGGCAACAAGCATTGGTGACTAATTGGATAGATAAAATTAAAAAAGTTTTAGATGAGGACCGTAGTACCTCATCGGACTATGATCTAAATCAAACCGATACCTTACCCAGTGATAGAAAACTTAGCAAAGCTGGTGTTCTAGTCGGTATATGTTGTTCTGAGCAAAACCAACCATCACTTTTACTCACAAAAAGAGCAGCACACCTAAAAAACCACCCTGGCCAGATTGCGTTTCCAGGAGGAAGATTTGAGATTGAAGATGATACAATAATAAATACTGCATTACGTGAAGCAGAGGAAGAAATTGGACTAGACAGATCAATCCCTAAAAAGTTGGGTGTCCTACCAAACCATGAAACTGTGACCGGGTTCCTAGTAACGCCTATAATTTTTCAATTACCAGATAAGCTGGATTTAAAAGTAGACAGAAATGAGGTAGATGAAGTTTTTTACGTTCCGCTTAAGCATATTTGCAACCTGGAAAACTATCGTATCCAAGCAAGAAAGTGGCAGAAAAAGTTAAGGTACTATTATACAGTGCCATATGGCCCACACTACATTTGGGGTGCTACTGCTAGGATCCTTTATGGCCTTGCCGAAAGCTTTCAAAATGCAAATAAATAGTAGATGGATAAAAAGTAAGGGCGCGCAACACATACTAAAAATATTAGAAAATGCTGGTCATAGCGCATACTTCGTTGGAGGGTGCGTTAGAAATAGTGTTTTAAATATTCCAGTAAGTGATATTGATATTTCAACGGATGCAACACCAGAGGAAACCTTAAGTCTATTTGACATAGACAACTTTAAAGTTGTTCAAACAGGATTTTCTCATGGCACCATAACGGTTATATCAGCCGGTATCCCCTATCAAATCACAACAATGCGAACGGATCAAAATACGGATGGAAGGCATGCTGATGTGCGTTTTTCGGATAATATAACAGAAGATGCTAAGCGAAGAGATTTCACAATAAATGCATTATACGCCAACTCCTTTGGAGAAATTATAGATCCTCTAGGCGGCCTGAAAGACTTCAATCCCCTCAAAATAAAATTTATTGGCAACGCAAGTAACCGAATCCAAGAAGATTACTTGCGGATTTTGAGGTTTTTTCGATTTCATGCTCAATTCTCTGAATTGACAATGCACTATGACCAAGTAGCATTAAGTGCAATTAAGGATCATCAAAGTGGTTTGAAAATTCTCTCAAAAGAAAGGGTATGGAACGAATTCCAAAAAATATTATCGACAGCTGATCCATCTCGTGCACTACTGGAAATGTCAAGAATAGGCGTTCTTAAAAAAATTTGGAATGATGAAAATATCCATAATATAAGAAATCTAATTTCCATTGAAAAAAAATTGGCTATTGAACCAGAGCCAATTCGAAGGCTTGTTACAATTAGCACGAACTCTGAGAGTATATCGCTTAACTTTTCTCGCAAGGACGCTAAAAAGTTTTCACTTTTAAAAGGACTTTTGGAAAATAAGCATGACCTTGCAGAATTGGTTTATCAATTCAGTAGGGAAATAGCCTTATCAGTTCTTGCAATCTACACATGCCAGCAGGGCGAAAAGTTAAAATCAAGCGATGTTACCAAAATTGAAAAGGCTTTTTTAAATCCCTGTCCGATAAAAGGAGCACAAATTTCTAAATATGTGCGTGGCGCAGCCGTTGGAATAAAAATTAAAGAAGCGCAACGTATCTGGATAAAAAGTAACTTTAATTCTAACGAAGCTAAAATCCTGAGCGCTATCGGGATAAAAGTAAAACCTGACGCTTGACAGGAATATAGCGTCTATTATCTTTAATATTTTTTGTAACTATCGGAACTTTTATGTTTAAATTTTTTGAGAGACTTGTAGACCCATTTTGTCACTATGAGGAAACAGACAATCCTCCTAAAGAAATCTCAAATTTTTTAAAAGATTATACCAAACCATTTTATTTACTTTTTGGGATCACAGCTTTTTTCGCGTTTCTGTTGGCAATCATTGAACTCTTGCTGATTTACGGCATTGGCCAAATTGTTGACTTGATGCAGACAGGTTCAAGACATGAAATTTTGGAACATAGTGTATTTATTTTATCCTTCTTGATTTTGGCCGGGGTTGGAATGCCACTTATAGCCTCAATGACTGTTTTACTAAATAATAACTCTCTTATGCCTAATATAGCGACATTATTTCGTTGGAGGGGCCATAGGCAAGTTATGCGTCAATCTGTTGGGTGGTTTGAAGATGATTTTGCCGGACGCATAGCAAATAGAGTTATGCAAACGCCACGGTCAGCAGGTGAAGTAATTTATCACATATTCGATGCATTTAGCTACATCATAGCCTACTTAGTGGGGGCACTATTTTTGCTAATAAATGCGGAAACCGAACTGATGGTTCCTCTCTTGATTTGGATGTTTGCCTACGGTTCTCTAATAATTTTTGTAGTAAAACGCATTCAACCGGCATCACAGGCTGCTGCCGATGCGCGCTCAAATTTAAACGGGTATATTGTGGATGCCTATACCAATATTCAGTCTGTAAAATTGTTCTCCAATGAAAAAAAAGAACTGGAATATGCAAGAGACGCGATCGCTGACACTCGAAAAACTATAGTCAAAGAATTGCGATTGTACTCTATAATGGATATCTCTCTTTCTTTTTTAAATGGTTTTCTAACAGCAGGTACAATTGGCTGGGCAATATGGCTTTGGTATTCGGGTCAAACCTCAGTTGGTGTAGTAACGGCTGCCGCGACTTTAGTACTGCGCATAAGTGCTATGTCTGGGTGGATAATGTGGGCCGTATCTACCTTTTTTCGAGAATTAGGTGTTATTCGAGAAGGATTAGAAACTATTGGACAAAGGGTACAATTAGTTGATCAGCAAGAAGCTCAAAATTTAAAACTTGGCGATGCAAAGATAGAAGTACGGAATCTATACCATCATTATGGAAAAAACTTTGGAGGCCTTGATAACCTAAATATTGAAATACCTGCTGGGCAAAAAGTGGGCTTAGTTGGCCCGTCTGGAGCTGGGAAATCAACCCTTTTTAAGTTACTTTTACGATTTTACGATATTGAGAAGGGTCAAATTCTAATAAACGAACAAAACGTTTCTTTGCTAAAACAGGAAAGTTTGCGGCATAATATTGGCACAATACAGCAAGAAAGCAGCCTGTTACATAGAAGCATTAAAGATAACATAAGCTATGGGAAAAATGACGCTACTGAACAAGAAATAATTAGTGCTGCGAAAAAAGCACGTGCCCATGAATTTATCATGGGCTTGGAAGATACTGATGGTAATCAGGGCTATTCCTCAAAAGTTGGTGAGCGCGGGGTTAAATTATCTGGAGGCCAGAGGCAACGTATCGCACTAGCTCGGGTAATTTTAAAAGATGCGCCAATTTTGCTCATGGACGAAGCTACGAGCGCACTAGATAGCGATACAGAGGCAGCCATTAAAGAAACCTTGTCATACTTGATGGAGGGAAAGACAGTGATTGCAATCGCACATCGCCTTTCAACGATCGTAAACATGGATAGGATACTAGTAATGAAAGATGGGCGTATTGTTGAAGATGGATCTCACAACGACTTATTAGCAAATAATGGTCTATATGCTAAATTGTGGGCGCATCAGTCAGGCGGATTTTTACAAACGATGGTTAAATGATTAATTGGATATCAAATAAGATTGACTACAAAAAGGATAGTATATCTGCGCCGCCTCAAGACCTTTGGCAGTTTATAGTATGGTCATGCGATGGAACGTGGAAATTTATTTTTTTAGGTGCAGCGGCAAGCACATTAGCTGGGTCATTCGAGATGATAACCACTCTTGCTTTGGGATGGGTAGTTGATGCAGCACAATTAGATGGTGGGCGTTCTTTATTCTTCAGTTCTAACAAAATCCTTCTACTATTTTGCGTACTTATATTCGTATTTTTTAGGCCACTAAGTTTCTGCTTAAGTGCACTTTTTCAAGCGATTCTAGGGCCAAAAATACTAAACATGACACTTTTAAAGCTTCATAAATGGACTTTAGGACAATCTGTTAGTTTTTTTGATAATGACTTCGCAGGAAGAATAGCGCAAAAACAATTGCAAACCGCTAACTCTTTATCAACGCTAATTACAGATTTTTTGCAAACTGGCGTCTACGCTTTGGCATCAGTAATCTCCGCAATGATTATAGTAGGCGCTTTTGATTTAAAAAGCACAGTGTTTGTGGCGCTTTGGCTCTTAACTTATATTGCTCTGATAAGAGTCTATATGCCCAAAATAAGACGTAAATCAAAGTTTTATGCCGACTCAAAGTCGATGGTGTCAGGCCAAATAATCGATACTATAAGCAATATAAAAACAGTGAAACAGTTTGGCCATACTTCTCATGAGAACGATGCCGCTGTCTCAGCAATGGATATTTATCTCGATCGATCGCTTGATAGACAAAAAACCATGCTGGAATTTCGAATAGTGCTTTTAACATTAGCGGGCTTAATTCCTGTCGGCCTTGTTGGTTTATCCCTGCTTTCCTGGATTAACAACTATGCTACTGTCGGCGAGGTTACAATCGCAGGAGCGATCGCTCTGCGACTTGCTCAAATGACTGGGTGGGTGAGTTTCACCTTAATGAATATCTATGCTCAGATTGGTGAAATTGAAGATGGCATAAAAACCCTCACACCAAGATATGCACTTACGGATAAAATACATGCAAAAAAACTAAAAATTTCGGAACCACAAATTAAAATTGAAAAATTAAAATTTAAATATGGGCGTGAAATTGGAGGGATAACCGACCTTTCACTTAATGTCTCAGCAGGGGAGAAGATTGGGCTGGTTGGAGCCTCTGGAGCAGGGAAATCTACATTGGTAAATCTCATACTAAGATTTTATGATGCAGAGAGTGGAAGAATTTTAATATCAAACCAAGACATAACGGAAGTGACCCAAGATAGCCTACGAAAAGAAATTTCTGTGGTGGCGCAGGATACATCTATGTTTAATAGGTCGGCCCACGATAACATCCTATATGGTAATCCATCTGCGTCATCCCATGATGTGATGAATGCAGCCAAGAAGGCTCAGGCATATAAATTTATAAAGGATTTAACCGATGTCCAAGGCCGAAGAGGTTTCGACGCTCACCTTGGGGAACGGGGGGTAAAGCTTTCCGGTGGCCAACGACAAAGAATAGCTTTAGCTCGTGCAATCCTCAAAAACGCACCAATACTTATCTTAGATGAAGCAACCAGTGCTCTAGATAGCGAGACTGAAGCCCAAATTCAAAATGCTCTAGATTATGTAATGAGGGACAAAACCGTATTTGCCATAGCTCACCGCCTATCGACAATTGTAAAAATGGATAGAATAGTTCTATTACACGAAGGGAGAATAGTAGAACAAGGTTCACATAGCGAATTACTCATGCTTGGTGGATTATATTCAAGGTATTGGGAGCGTCAGTCTGGTGGATTTATTGGTATTGATCAGATAGCAGTTTGAACTTTCAAAGAAGATCATTTAAAAAAATTATACTGAAAAGTTCGTGACTATAAATTTAGAAACCAACCATTTACCCGAGGTAAAGTGTGTTAAGACGAAACTTCATTAGTTCCGGAATTAGCTGGATTATCATCGCTACCTATGCGAGCTCAGCAACTATATCACAAAAAATTACTGAAATAGTCGTGAAAAAAAGTAAAAGGAAATTATACCTATTTAGTGGTGATGAAATAATTAAGTCATACAAGATAGATCTTGGTTTTACGCCCAAAGGCCATAAAAACTTCGAAGGTGATGGCAAAACTCCAGAGGGGTCTTATAAAATTGATAGAAAGAATGCGAACAGCAAATATCATCTATCTATCGGTATCTCTTATCCAAACCCAAAAGATCAACATTTCGCTGAACTAAAAGGTAAACTTCCTGGAGGCGATATATTTATACACGGAACAGATAAACCTTTTCGCTGGTTTCAAAGGGATTGGACAGCTGGATGCATTGCATTAAGCAACAAAGAAATTAGCGAAATTTATAACTTGGTAGAAATTGGCACCCCAATTTTTATTGAACCGTAGATAATGAATTGCCACCAAGAAGCATGGTCCACCAAATTTTTCCATTAGGCTCTTGAAACCAAGCAAAACCTAAATCATTTGCTCTTGGATCAAGTATCACGCCTCTCGTATTGTCACTATTAATCCAGGCCGTTAATGTTGTAATCTCACTTTCATAAGTTTCTGAGATTGTTTCGCCCAAAAATACTTTCTCATATCCCACCATAGCTGCTCTATCCAATGGAGATGAGCCGTCTGAACCAAAGTGCCAAGGTCTATTTTGTATAGACATATCACGGGCATGGGTAGCTGCCGCTGCATTTAATTCAGCACTAAATTCTAGAACCTGAACACCTTTAGCAATACGAAGGGCATTTACAGCGTCTAACATTCGAAATTTAACTTCTGCACTATTTTGTCTTTTTAATTTATATACTTTAGGCAACGGTTTTCCATCTGGACCCATTACAGGAGTGCCCAGCGCATTACAGCCTGATAACCAAAGTAAAGAGAAAACTAAAAGCCACTTTATATTCGACATTTTTATCCCGTTTCATACCTAACGCGGTCATATCTCTATACCGTAAGTTAATCAAACATAGTTTTATTTAACTTAACTATTTACTCTTTGTTTAGATTGTAAATAAACATAGTAACAATATTAAACTGTATCTCTAGGAGTTAGTTATGGAATCTTGGTCAAGAAGATCGTTTGTGATAGCTTCATTTGCTTCAGTGAGCAGTCCAGTCTGGGCACAATCAAATGTAAATTCGGACAGCACCACTGAAATTGAGCAGGAAATTACGAAAGAGCAACGCCACAACCTTTCGAGTTTCCGTGCACTTGATTGGCGACCTTATTTTAGTAATTTGAAGAATGGAGCAATCCTAGTAGACACTACCTCAAGAGCATTACATTTTTGGTCTGAGGATGAAATTATATACAATCTTTACCCATCTAGCGTTCCCATGTCGGACGAGTTAACCCGACGTGGTCGCACCAGAGTGGTTAAAAAAGTAGAAGGGCCAAGTTGGCGGCCTACGCCATCTATGCTTGAAAGAAATCCTGATTGGCCAGAATTTATGCCTCCTGGGCCAGAAAACCCGCTGGGCACACACGCGTTGTATTTAAGTTGGCAATATTACCGAATTCATGGAACGCACGATACCAGAAAGATTGGGCGCAGATCCTCAAATGGCTGCATTGGATTATACAACGAACACATTAATGAATTGTTTGGTTTAACTACAGTAGGCACGCAGGTACTACTGATATAATGAACATCTTTATTACTTAAAAAGGTCAAGCGGTTGATTGAACCTAAACTTGTTTTGAATAAAATATCCTACAAAACTTTTGGTAGAGTTATACTAGAGAATTTAACTCTTACTTTAGATGAAAAATCTATTGGTATTATTGGGAAAAATGGTTCTGGAAAATCTACGCTGGCAAAAATTTTATGTGGATTAATTCATCCAAGCAGTGGTGAGCTTGAAGTATACACTAACGGAAATACTAAAAGCTTCCCTCGTTTAGACGTTGGAATTGTATTTCAAAATCCAGACCACCAAATTATTTTTGGAACCGTTGAGGATGAGATAGGCTTTGGCCTTAAAAATTTAGGGTACTCAAAATCAGAGATAAAAGATAAAATAGCTGTGACTCTACAAAAATTCAATAAAGCCAGCTGGATTGGTTCTTCCACTGCAACTCTATCTCACGGGCAAAGACAGCTTCTGTGTATAATGAGCATATTCGCAATGGATCCAAAAATCATAATTTTGGATGAAATCTTCTCAGGGTTGGATTTACCCACAACAAAAGCATTAGAAAATTATCTTAAAGAACTACCTCAGATGATTATACAAATCACTCACGACCTATCCATTTTGAAAAAGTCTGACCGCATTATTTGGCTAGATGATGGAAAAGTGTTTTTAGACGGCTCGCCTAAATCAGTATTAATTGAATATTCACAGCATGCGCAAAGAAATATGAAATTGTAATGTTAGCTCTTCGCTTCCCTAAACCAACTGCTTTGGACAATGTACCAGCGACCATAAAATTACTAATATTAGCATTCGCAACTAGTGGTATTTTTTTCATAGAAACACTTGGCACTATGTTTCTTATATTTTTGGCTATAGCTATGTTCCATTTTTTATTAGGCTGGCAAATTTTCAAATTCAGCGTGAAACTTTTAAAGCCCTTGCTGCCATTTATTGCGATCATGGTGTTTTGGCATCTATATTCTAGAGATTTAACCGGGGGTCTTCTAATTATAATGAGGCTTTTACTGATTGTAAGCCTTGCCAATCTGGTCACATGTTCGACAAAAACCAGTGAAATTGCCGAAATTATTGATAAAATATTAGGGCCAATGCGATTTCTAAATATGAACACTCAGGCTATTTCGCTTTCCGTTATAATCTTTATCAGGTTTACGCCAATTATGCTTGAAAGGCACCATATTTTAAGTCTTGCATATAAATGTAGATCAGGTAGACGGCCCTCATGGCAAATCATTCTCCCTTTGATATTGAGTATTATGGATGACGCAGATCATGTAGCCCAATCATTAAAATCAAGATCAACTTTCAGAGTTTAATTATCTAAAATGGAAAAAAATATTGTTCTAATATCGCTGTTTTCAGCTTCTATTGCCGTCCTCGGTCTAGCTCCAAAAGTCATGATTGCCTCTGGAGTACCCATTACTGCTCAAAGTATGGGTATCATGCTATGCGGTACAGTTCTCGGAGCAAAGAGAGGAGCTTTAGCCGTTTTACTTTTTTTAGCACTTTGTGCATTGGGGCTACCATTACTGTCAGGAGGAAGGGGCGGTCTTGGAATTTTCGTCAGCCCAAGTGCAGGGTTTGTTATCGGATTTCCATTAGCTGCATATGTAGCTGGTTGGCTTACTACACGATTAAAAATGATTAACGTGTTTTACTCGTCTCTGGTTGGAGCAATTACAGGTGGAATTTTTGTTTTATACATCCCAGGCATTATTGGGATGTCTATAACATTGGGAAAGTCAATTTCCGAGGTTACACTTATTGCCTTAATCTATTTACCAGGAGATTGCATAAAAGCTATACTTTGTGCAGCACTAACTCAAACATTGTTCAAACTACGTCCTACTAATGTACTATCGCGTGTTTAGATTAGCCAATGCAACCAAATAGAGCAGCACTTCCTATACCACCAGCGGCTGCGATTGCGGCCAGCCCTACCTCCCCCGGCGATAAGTCAGAAAATAGTCTAGTCACAAGTATCGCACCTGATGCTCCAATAGGATGACCCCTAGCTAAAGCTCCTCCTTTTGGATTGGTTTTTACAGTCTCAAGTCCTGATCCTGCGATACATGCCATAGCTTGTGACGCATAAGCTTCCATTATTTCGACCTGATTAATGTCTTTCTCATTTAAGCCCGAAACATCGAAGACCCCTTTAATAGCATCTAAGGGAGCTAACCCAGGCAGTTTCGGATTTGCACCTACTGTAGAACCGGTGATTAACTTTAATGCTTTTTCACCTTTAACTACATTTTTACAAATAACTACAAAGGAAGCTGCATCCGCCGAAATTGCAGTATTTGCATGGGAGATTGAACCGAATAATTTAGGAGCACGCCCACAAAGTTTTAAACTTAAATTTCTAGCGTATGGATCAAAAGAAAAATTTTCTGGTCCTATTCTTACAATCTCGTCGCTTAGAGATTTTTTTGAATCTAAGGCTTTTGCATGACTGTTTATTGCAAACAGATCCTGATCCATCTGCGTAAACCCAAATTTCTCAGCAATTATATAAGCAGCTTCCGCCAAATGTATTTCCGCATTTGAATTTGGCGTAAATTCGGGGGTATTATAAGGAACTAAAATTTTATCATAGGCCTGCGCTAAACGAACTGGTCTATTTGAATAGCTTTCAACGCCTCCAGCTACTATAACATTCGCACTACCGGATTGAACCAATTTTACTCCAAGCATTATTGCATCCAAACCTCCGACACATTGACGATCAATGCTGAGCCCAGCAACCTTTTCGGGCAAATTACTAGAAAGAGCTATTAATCTTGCAGGATTCCCTCCTGCCCCAAGAGCATTAGAAACAATTAGTTCATCAACTGCATCTGCATTTATTCCGGAAGCTTCAATTGCATTATTTATCACCGGAGCTGCCAATTCATTTATGGGTAATGAAGACAAAGATCCATTAATTGGAGATACGATAGAACGCTTTGCACTGACTATATAGGCAGATTGCATTTTAATTCTCCCATTGCTCTAACTCATAAATATCCGGTTTTCCTGACGGTAAAATTGGAAACTTCTGAATGCTAAGTTCAACTATTCGAAATGAGCTATCAAGTACTGGAACTAATGCAATACATGCTTCTCTAAGTTCTTCTATATTTACTGATTTTCTTGTTCCAATGTAAGCAATAGCAGTATTACCTCTAAGGGCATTATTTTTTTTTATAAGTGCAACAGCTATAATATCTTTTTTTGTGAGTAAAAAATTCTCAATTTCTTCAGGTAAAATACTTTGATCTTTTATTTTAAACATTCTATCAATTCTTCCTAAAATATAAAGATTTTGATCAACGTCAAATTTTGCTAATTCCCCTGGGCTTACCCAACCAGACACTTTATCTGAATTAAAATTATGCTCATCAACATACCTCGAAAATAAATAAGGTGAGCGAACCCAGATTCTACCGGCTTCACCGGTGCTTACTGGTTGATTAGGCCAATCACCAAGTACAATCTCTACATTTGGATAAGCTTTACCAACTGAGTCTATTGGGGTAAGTCGATCTGATAATGTTATAAAACTGGTCTCACTTGACCCGTAAAATTGTTTTAGCTCAGCATTTGGAGCTATTTCAGATAGCTTATTAAGAGTTTGATGCTCTATTGAAGAACCTCCTATAAAAACATACCGCAAACTCTCTAAACAATGATTTTTATCTTTAGCTGACAACATAAGCCTCAATTGCGTAGGCGTCACATAAAGTACTTGTATATTTCTACTCTTTAAATACTTCAGTTGCTTTATAGGCATTAAACCTTTTAGGTGGTGAACTTCACATCCTAAATGTAGGCCCTCTAGGGCTCCATAAAGTGCTAAGCTATGAGTTATCGAACCGAATATAGCTACCCGATTTTGCCTAAGATTATAAAAATTATTATTAGCATCAAAGCTTAAAATCCAACTTTTACAACTCCTTTCAACAATTTTTGGACGCCCTGTAGAACCACCGGATATAGATTGAAAGGCGCCTCCAGGTACCCCTTCGTGCGATGTTACATCATAGGAGTTTATTCTAGGCGTTTTTTCTGCATGAAGTATCTCAAAAAATATTTTTAACTGACTAGAAATACTCATTTTGTCTTTTGAGGCAGAGCCAGTCAAAGTGATAGATGAATTATCGTTCCATTCAAACAGTTGTTGTTGCATTCAGGAGCTCAAAATCATTTCTCTGCATTTTCTAGTTAAAAATACGGTTAAGGAATAAAATATAGCCCAATTTATGAGGCCCATTGCTAGAAAAGTAATAATTCGTATATTTTAATATTTACTAAGGTATAAGCTAATTACTATACTTTATTTCCGTAGCTATAACTACTATACATAAAACGTTGGGATGAACCGTTAAAGCTAAAAAATAAACAGAATAAATTTAGAACAAATGAAAACTTGATTTATGACCCTTAATTTTGATGATAAAATATCCGAATTCGACGTAACTCTACGGCCTGCTGAAAAAGTAATGCGCTTGAGTAGATTGGGATCTTTTCACCAATCTCGATTGTCCTTCCTAAGAATTCTTTTGAGGCGTATTTCAGCTGAACAATGGAAATTTTCAAGAAAGATTTTTGAAATTGGCGATGACTGTGCCGGCACGGCAGTATATACATACCAACTTTCAGGGAGAGCCTATTCATTAATAGCTTTTGCGCATAAAATTTCTGACGATGAACGATCAGACAGGGTGATAGCTACAAAATGGGATTCTACATTTACGCTTTTTGACGGAATTCCATCTAAGAAAGACATCAACCGCTTAAAACATAATGTTCCGAATCAAGAAGCAGGCCGCGTCAGTGAAAAAGAAATAACTTTATCAAGAGCAAATAAGTCCGTTCGACTTTGGGACTATGTCGTTAATTGTCTGTCTAATGGCCAGCAACCAGATATCCAAGAAATAGAAAAAGTTGGGTATATGATGCGCACGACAGCCGTTTACGGTTCCGGAAAGTTTGGAGCCGTTGATTATACAGAAATTTCGAATCGGCCTGAATTTGGAACTCCATTTCAAGCAGAAATGCTTACAGTATATATGATAAGAGCGTTCGTAATAGATTTGTTACAACATGCTGCAAAAGTAAAAAATCCCAATAAATATGTGCAACTTGATCCAAAATTTTGCGAAATGCTTGGGGTAGGAAACTCTACAGGACTAGGAATGGCCCCTTTTTTAATTAACCACCCTCAGCTCTTAAATAATTGGATATCCGCTAAAGAAAAAGCATTGGCAAGAATCCGAGGACTAAAAGAGCCTAAAAAGGCATGCATCGAGTTATTCAAAAATTATATAAAGCGTAGTAACTATTTAATTGAGAGTTGGAATTCGAAACATGAATTGCAAGCTTTAAAGTTGGATGGATTGCGGCGGGACAAAGCAATCTTGGATAACTATGTAGAAAAATTCAATTTTAATTGTTCTTATCCATTCAATACTTTATACGAATGGGCTGAACAAACAGTGGGAGAGGAAGCACAGGAGCTTCTGGTATCTCTTATATTAGAACCGTTTGGTGAATTAATTGATGATCTCAGCCATGGAATGAGCGATACGAAACAATTTACAACCAAAATAAACGGTTCAATGCTTGTTGGAGAGTTCCTTAAGAAAACCGAAAAGCATTATGCCTATGCACTTAAGATTAATTGGAACAACTCCCAAAATAATGAGCTTGCCTGGTATGTTTCGGAGGAAAAACTAGAACCTCGACTTGGTAACCGTTTTAAAGAAGAAGGCATTGAGTTTTATGAACAGCCATTACAACCCAGTAGGGACGTGGCACGAATGCATTTAGACTTATCAAAATGGGAAAACAACAAAAGTATCGCCGAGTTCCTAATGAAGCATCCCGAACATCGTCATATAATACGTAGGTGCCAGATTATTTTCAATAATCCGTATGCAGAAATACAAGATAATACTATTTCAAGCGACGTTATTCCGATCGACTTACTTAGAGCCAAACTTTCATTTTTTGGTGCATTTCATTTTGATCCTAGATCCGACAGGTGGGTAAGAATAAATATGTTCAAAGGTGCTCCATTGCCTCAGACACTTGACAACGAAAATTGTGATAATTGGACATATCCAGAACAGACAGCAACTTGAATTTATCAAAAAGTGAATTCACTTCGCTCTGTAAAAGGAGCCTCAGGGGTAAAGGGCATCATTGGGGAATTTGCGAAGATTTATCTAATGCTCTTCTAGCCCTTGCTCTAAATGGGTTTCCAGCACCAAATATTTTAATGGAAGCATTGAATACGGAAAATAGCAAACTTATCCAAATTTTCAATATAGTAGACGCGAAAGCTTATGAAACATCCAACAAAATTAATGGTACATTTTACGACCCAATACTGATCCTAGGATTAATCTCTGTCGAGAGGGATTTAAAAATGCCCACGCTTGAAGTGTCTTTAGACAATGAGTCCTTTTTCTTAGTTGATGATTTAATAATCGGTAATCGTTCATATTCAAGAAAGAAAATCGATACAATTTCCTTTTGTGCAGAAAAACCTAATAATACTATAAGGTATGATTTTGTTACGCGAGTTGCAATTGACGAGACCACCTTTAAAGCAATTGATTATTGGTCAAAGCTGACATACGCACCTTCAACTGAGCAGAGCCGAAATCTTGGTGCCGGCTCTGAAATTTCTGACAATGATTGAAAAGATAATTTAATTTCGATTGGATTTATTTAACTTGAAATGCTTTCTTTTTTGATAGGAGCCCACAACCTTTTATTAGTTAAATAAAGTAAAACTGACAAAATAACCAAGAAAAGCACTCCAACAAAGCCCGTGTGTTTTCTAGCCATCATTTTTGGTTCAGCTGCCCACATCAAAAAAGCCGCAACGTCTTCTGCTTCACTGTAGATATCATTCGCATGACCATCATCAAAATCTACATCTTCACCATACAAAGGTGGTGACATAGCGATCCACTTTCCTGGATACGCAGTGTTTTCGTAAAATACAGAACCGTATTCCTCTTTTTCTTCTCCAGTATACCCAGTAAGAAGCGACGCAATATATTCCGCACCACCCATACCATTTACTAGCTGGCTTATCCCTGTGCCATATGGCCCATGAAAACCGGCCCTAGCCTTTGCCATAAGCGACAAGTCAGGAGCCCCAGCATCTACCACTGCTGGAAAGTGATCAGCGGGTACTGCGGGACGATAATCATCTAATTCAGGATCAAATATTTCGTAATATTCAGCGTAAGCGCGGACCTGTTCGTCAGAATAACCGAGACCATCTTCGTCAGCAAGCGTTCTGAGCGGTACATATTTCAAGCCATGGCAAGAAGAACATACTTCTGTATAGACCTTAAGCCCCCTTTGGAGCTGCGTTTGATCATACGTACCAAGAGGACCTTCGAATGAAAAGTCAAAATCTTCAATATAGCCGCCGCCACCCGCTGCAAAAGAAGTACTTGCAATGAAGCAAGCTGATAACATGTTACGACCTAACTTAAGAAACCTCATATTTTTTCCTCTCATTATTCAGCGGGCGTAGCATCTGGTTTAGCATAGAGCTCATCAGCTTTTTTTACATTTTTCACATGCTTATCATTGAAATCCTCTTCAATAGATAAAGGCGGCGAGTCTGGCTTTTCTATAATCCCAAGCAATGGAAGTATGACAAGAAAGTATCCAAACCAATAGGCAGAGGCTATCAATGACAGGGTTGCATAGGGCTCTTCAGCAGGCATAGCCCCGAGCCACATCAGTGCAAAAAAGTCAAATACTAGTATTCCGAACCACCACTTGAGCATCGGCCGGTAGCGAGCAGATCGTACACTTGAAGTATCTAGCCAGGGTGCTAAGGCAAGAACTATTATTGCCCCAAACATTGCCAACACTCCAAAGAATTTGGCATCAATTATACCAGCGGTTATAAATGAGGCAAATTGCACCACCCAAACTTCAGCCGTAAAAGCTCTAAGAATTGCATAGAAGGGCAAAAAATACCATTCTGGGACAATGTGCGCAGGGGTAGCTAGTGGGTTAGCTTCAATGTAGTTGTCTGGATGTCCGAGGTAATTTGGCATAAAACCAACGATTGCAAAAAAGCCCGCAAGTAAAACTGCTAGAGCGAACAAGTCTTTAATTACAAAATATGGCCAAAAAGATACGGTATCTTTTCCCGCTTCTGCTTTTGATGTTCTCCGCACTTCAACTCCAGTAGGATTATTATTTCCGGTAGTGTGGAATGCCCATATATGAACCATAACCAGACCGGCGATCAAAAATGGGAACAGGTAATGCAAGCTAAAAAACCGGTTTAGTGTTGCATTATCAACGGCTGGACCACCGAGGAGTAATGTCTGGATCGGTTCGCCAATGAACGGAATAGCGCCAAACAAACCAGTAATCACTGTGGCGCCCCAAAAAGACATTTGCCCCCACGGAAGCACGTAACCCATAAACGCTGTACCCATCATAAGTAGATAGATCAGCATCCCTATGATCCACGTTATCTCACGCGGCGCTTTATACGAGCCATAATACAGGCCCCTAAAAATGTGTGCATACACCGCTATGAAAAATAAAGATGCACCGTTGGCATGTAAATAACGGATCATATGACCACCATTCACATTTCGCATAATGTGTTCCACTGAAGCAAAAGCCACATCGACGTGCGGCGTATAATGCATTGCCAAAACGATGCCCGTGATAATTTGCAACGCGAGGCAGAACGTCAAAACGATACCCCAGATCCACATCCAATTTAAATTCTTAGGAGTTGGTATCATTATGGTGTTGTACAACAACCCTACGATTGGCAGGCGACTGTCTAACCATTTTTCGCCTTTCGTTTTTGGCTCATAGTGATCGTGAGGTATTCCAGACATCTCAATAAATTCCTTTAACCAAGTTTTATAGTAGTTTCGTCAACAAATGAGGCGACAGGCACTGGTAAATTTTCCGGTGCTGGACCTTTCCGAATACGGCCAGATGAATCATAATGTGACCCGTGGCAAGGACAAAACCAACCACCGAACTCACCAGCACCATCACCCAATGGAACGCATCCTAGATGAGTACACACCCCCATCATTACCAACCATTCCCCAGATTCATCCAAAGATCGATTTTCGTCAGCCGCATCTGAACCAGGTACGTTTTCATTACGACCAGTAACATCGGGCAGCTCATTCAAAGACACAGACCGAGCGTCGTTGATTTCGTCTTCAGTACGTCTCCGGATGAATACTGGCTTACCCAACCATTTTACCGTGAGCTGTGTTCCAGGTTCTACTCCAGAAACATCAACTCTAATTGACGCCAAAGCCTTGACGTCAGCAGATGGGTTCATTTGATTTACCAGTGGCCATACCGCTGCTGCTGTCGTAACTGCGCCTGCTCCTGCCGTGGCATAGTATAAAAAATCTCGCCTAGTACCACCGGTTTCGTGAGAATCTGACAATGCTTTACTCCGTATTGGGTTGATCGAGCTGCTGGAATCACGTTATGTTTCGTGATTGTTTATCGTCGAAATGAGCCTTCGTCCAGCATTCCTACCCAAACTTTCAGATTTAGCGCCGTTGTGTCGCAAGTGAATAGGGTTGCGTAACAAATTAATGACTATTCACGAACTAATTGCTCGTAATTTCTGGATATTGTTCGAGTAAGCTCTCCAACTTCGAAATTGTAATTACCTATTTGCCCAACCGGAGTTATTTCTGCTGCAGATCCAGTGAGCCAACACTGGCTGAAATCCTCCAGTTCATTTGGTAGAATATGCCGTTCATGAACTCGGACCCCCATCGTCTTCAACATTTCAATAACAGTCTGGCGCGTTAATCCATTCAAGAATGCATCCGGTGTCGGTGTGTGTACCTCACCTTCTTTTACAAAAAATATGTTTGCACCAGTAGCCTCTGCTACGTAACCCCTATAGTCCATCATCATAGCGTCTGAACAGCCGTTTGCCTCTGCAGTATGCTTAGACATTGTTGCAATCATATACAAGCCAGCTGCTTTAGCTTCAAAGGGGGCTGTGTGAGGATCAGGCCGCCGCCACTTTGCTACGTCTAACTTAGCACCCTTCTTCTTTGCATCACCATAATAGTTACCCCAAGACCAAGTCGCAACAGCCAAGTTCACCGGATTCCTAGATGATGCAACACCCATATCTTCGCCGGCTCCGCGCCAAGCCACTGGTCTTACGTAAGCATCTTTTAAACCATTCGCGCGCAGGGCGTCGTATTTAGCCTTTTCAATTTCGTCAACGCTGTAGGGAATTTCAAAATCTACCATTTTTGCTGACTTCAATAGTCTCTCCGAATGCAGCCTACTTTTAAATATTTTTCCACCATATGCACGTTCACCTTCAAAAACCGAACTTGCGTAGTGCATTGCATGGGTCAAAATGTGGACATTTGCATCTCGCCATTCCACCAACTTGCCATTCATCCAAATTTTGCCATCACGATCGTCGTAGCTTCCTGACATAATTCCCACCTCTCAACTTAGAAGTCAAAGTCTGTATTATCCCACATAATTTAAGGACCGATACGGATATAAAAAATCAAAAAAATCGATAGTCGCTAACAGTTTAGCATTGGAATGTCAACAAGACTGACTTAAAACAAATGTATAGTTTGATCAAAGAAAGGTAAATTACACAAATGCAAAATGATCGAACCGGAGAAAGTCTGCTTTTCTTGACTGATGAACAGCTGCGGCAAGGAATTGAAGCTATGTTTTTTGCCTACCGTGGGTTTACCGCAGACCCAGATAGAATTCTTGAAAAATACAAATATGGTCGTGCCCATCACAGAGCTATGCATTTCATCAACCGCGTACCCGGAACTAATGTAAACAATTTGCTCAATATATTAGGAGTTACAAAACAATCTTTAAACAGGGTTTTAAGAACTTTGATTGAAGATAATTTAGTTATTTTAAAAGTTGGGTCCAAAGATCGTCGAGAGCGACATTTATACCTCACGGATATCGGAAAATCACTTGAAAAACAGCTGTCAACTGCACAAAGTCATAGAATGCGAGAAGCGTATCGCCAAGTTGGACCTGATTCTGTTGCGGGCTTCAAACAGGTACTTGAGGCAATGATGGATCCCAAATTACAAATTACCTACAAAAAATTACGAAACAGTTAAATGAAGAAAGTGCACAACCATATACTCATAGTAGACGACGATACAAGGATTTGCGAGCTTTTAGAAAAATTCCTGAAAAAAAATGGCTATCTAACAACTTCCGTTCATAGTGCTGAGAAAGCACGTCGCCTTCTTTCAGGCTTGGCGTTTGACTTAATCATACTTGATGTGATGATGCCTGGAGAAAGTGGAATTGAATTAACATTGCACCTCCGCAAAAAAAATAAAACGCCTATACTATTATTAACTGCGAGAGGCGAACCAGAAGATCGAATTTCCGGACTGGAAGCCGGAGCAGACGATTACCTACCAAAACCGTTTGAGCCTAAAGAATTGCTTCTCAGACTAAAAGCTATCCTAAGAAGGACTGGCGAGAACTCTATTCAAAAAAATAACTTTAATAAAATATTATCATTTGGAGAAGTTAGTTTTGATACTGAGCGAAGTGAATTGTGGGATAATGAAAATCTTGTTTATCTGACAGCATCTGAAACAAAGATTATGCAAGTCTTTTCCCAGAGTTTAGGTATGGCAATTACAAGACTTGAGCTAATAAATGAGATGAGAAGTGATGGAAAGCATATGAACGATAGGGCAATAGACGTCCAGATAACAAGGTTACGGCGAAAGATTGAAAGAAAACCTAAAGAACCAAGATACCTGCAAACGGTAAGAGGTATTGGTTACATGCTTACAGCGGAATAAATTTTTTTTCAAACTGGTCTTTTAACGCTGGTAGTAACATAATTCACAGAGAGATCTTTATCTGAAATACTCCATTGCCAGGAAATAGGGTTAAACACAAAACCTTTCTTATCAACCATTTCCATACCAGCTTGCTCAATAATATTTTCTAATTCACTCGGTTTAAAAAATTTTGACCATTCATGGGTACCTTTGGGCAACCAACGCATCACATATTCAGCTCCAATTATTGCCATTATAAAGCTTTTTGTGTTGCGGTTTATCGTTGAGCACAACATCATTCCCCCATTTTTCAATAGCGCTTCGCAGGTTTTTATATAACTCAGAGGATCAGCTACGTGCTCTACAACTTCCATATTTAATATGACGTCGAACTTTTCATCACCAGTAAGAATGTCTTCTGCCGTACCATGGCGATAATCAATCACAAGATCACTTTGTTTTGCATGTGCAATAGCTATGGGGATATTACGCTGCGCCGCATCTACTCCAACAACATTTGCCCCAAGCCGAGCCATTGGTTCACAAAGCAAACCCCCTCCACAACCTATATCAAGGATTTTCAAGCCGTCGAATGGCTTGATCTTTTGGGGATCACAACCAAACTCTGTCCTAATCATTTCTATGATATAGTCTAATCGACATGGATTTAGCATGTGCAATGGTTTGAACTTACCGTTTGGGTCCCACCATTCATCTGCCATTGCTTCAAATTTTGCTATTTCTTCTGGGTCGATACTTAACTGAGAGACTTGCATTTTGGCTCCAAATGGCTTTTATCAATTTAAGGATTATATAGATTAATAATGGATAGATACTCGGGACATAAAAGCGCAGGTGCACAATTGTATGCAACAATTGACCCGTTTGACCAGCAAATACTGCATGTACATGGCGGACACCAGATATATTTCGAGCAGTGTGGACGCTCGGATGGCATACCTGTCGTGGTATTACACGGTGGTCCTGGCGGTGGATGCAGCCCTTCGATGCGAAGATATTTTGATCCAAAAATTTATCGAGTCATCTTATTTGATCAACGGGGCTGCGGAAGGTCACGACCCTACGCTAGTGTTGAAAATAATACTACTCGAGATTTGATAAGCGACATTGAAGCCATCCGCACCCATTTGGGAATAGATAAATGGATTGTATTTGGCGGAAGTTGGGGAGCGACTCTTGCTTTACTTTATGCACAAGCTTTCAAAACTGCAGTGAGCCACTTAGTATTGAGGGGTGTATTTTTAATGACTAGACCAGAACTAGACTGGTTTTATGGTGGGGGTGCCGGAAAATTTTGGCCTGAGCAATGGAAAAAGTTTGTGGATCCAATACCACAAGACGAACATCAAGATTTAATCGCAGCCTATAATAAACGACTTTTTTGTGGCAACGTATCAGTGGAAACAAAGTATGGCCAAAGTTGGTCGAACTGGGAAAATGCATTAGCTTCTTTTCAGACAAATGGTCGTACGGCATCAATGCCGGGACCATATGCAAGAGCATTCGCCAGAATTGAAAATCACTATTTCTTAAATGACGGTTTTCTAAAAAATACAAATGAGATTTTGGAAAATATGGAGACTATTAATTCGATCCCAGGATTTATTGTTCAAGGCAGGTTTGACATGATTTGCCCTCCAAAAAGCGCCTGGGATTTGGCAGAATGTTGGAAAAACTGCGACCTTCGCATAGTTGACCATGCCGGCCACGCAATGTCAGAACCAGCAATCAGTTCCGAACTTGTAAGGATAATGGACTTGATTGCTGAGACGATAAGCGATTAACCATTAAAATTAGAGTTAGAAGATACGAGGATTAACAATGCTTTCCCGAAATGATGCAGTTATGCACTTTTTACTGACCCGGAGATCCAAACCAGCAAAAACACTTTCCGCGCCAGTACCAGACAAAAAGGGGCTTCTGGAAATATTAAATGCAGCAGCAAGAACTCCAGATCATGGTAAATTAGTTCCTTGGCGTTTCATAGTTCTTCAAGAAAAAACACTATCAAACCTTGGAAAACTTGTGGAAAGTATAGGTTTGAAAGACTCTATTCCGGAGGACAAAATTGCAAAGGCTAGAAAACAATTAGAAGGTGGCCATTTGGCAGTGGCTGTAATTGAAGTTCAAAAGCCTTCTGATAAAATTCCAGATATTGAGCAAACATATTCTGCAGGGGCAGTTTGCCTAGCGCTACTAAACGCGGCATTAGCTGCTGGATGGGGTGCAAATTGGCTGACTGGATGGCACGTTTACAATAAAAGTTTCCTTAAAAATGGCCTTAAACTTAAGGATAACGAATCGATAGCAGGCTTAATCTATCTGGGTACAGCGACAATAACCCCGCCCGAAAGACCTCGACCCCCACTTGATGAAATTGTTGAGTGGCTTTAAGATTAGCCGCTATCTACAACCATTTTCTCAAAAAAATCTATGTCTTGGATGGTAATAACCTCTGATAGTATAATGAGAGTAATAACCAACCATAAGACAAAAGAAATACCGGTGGTTATTATTGCTTTACTACTCAAGTTGTGAATTTCAGGCGCTCCCGCTTGAGTACCCTTGACTATGGCTCCCAAGTCACCCTGTGTTTTTACTCTGAAAGGAATGATTATTAGGAAGGTTAAAAACCAAATCACTGCAAATAGAACAATTGCTGAAGTTACACTCATAAAGCTAACCGAAAGGCCTAAACATTATATTTCCTCGAGCTCGATTAATGTTCCATTGAAATCTTTGGGATGCAAAAAAATTACCGCCTTACCGTGGGCACCTATTTTTGGCTCTGAATCTCCCAAAACACGCGCACCAAAATTTAACAGCTGATCTCTAGCCTTTATTATGTCTGCCACCTCGTAGCATATGTGATGTATGCCACCGTCTGGGTTTTTATCCAAGAAACGTTGAATTGGACTATTTAAGCCGAGTGGGTGCAACAATTCAATTTTAGTGTTGGGCAAGTCAACAAAAATTACGGTTACACCGTGATCTTTTTCATCAATTGGATCTCCAACATTTGCACCTAAAGTACTACGATACTGCTCTGCAGCAGCATTTAAATTCGGTACTGCGATAGCTACGTGATTTAATCGACCAATCATGTAAATTCCTATATTAAATTCTCAAACCCATAAAACTTTTAACTTTTGGTTATTGTTCTTAAATTCAACTCCATTAGTTGCTCAGAAGTCGGTTCTGATGGAGCTCCCATCATGAGGTCTTCTGCTCGCTGGTTCATTGGGAACATGATTACTTCCCTAATATTTTCTTGATTTGCCAAAAGCATTACAATTCTATCAATGCCAGCGGCACAACCACCATGAGGTGGGGCGCCGTATTGAAAGGCGTTGACCATTCCACCGAACCGTCTTCTTACTTCATCTTTGTTATATCCAGCGATTTCAAAGGCTTTGAACATTAACTCTGGTTGATGATTTCTAATTGCTCCAGATACGAGTTCAAATCCATTGCACGCTAAATCGTATTGATAACCCAGAACATTCAAAGGGTCTCCATTTAAAGCATCTAAGCCACCTTGCGGCATTGAAAATGGGTTATGTTCAAAGTCAATTTTTCCTGTTTCATCGTCTTTCTCAAATATCGGAAAGTCGACAATCCAAGCAAATGCAAATCTGTTGGTATCTATTAAATTTAATTCATGCCCTATAACGTCTCGAGCTTTACCCGAAACTCTCTCAAAAGTTTTTGGGCTCCCACCAAGAAAAAATGCTGCATCCCCAACACTCAAACCTAATTGACTCCTAATTGCCTCAGTTCGTTCTGGCCCAATATTTTTAGCAAGGGGGCCAGCAGCTTCCATTTGCCCCTCATTATCCCGCCAGAATATATATCCCATCCCTGGAAGTCCCTCTTTCTGGGCAAAAGAGTTCATTCGATCACAAAATTTACGCGATCCGCCACCTGGTGCGGGAATGGCCCTAATTTCAGTCCCGTCTTTTTCCAAAATATTAGAAAAAATTGCGAATCCAGAATTTTTGAAGTGCGTAGATACATCCTGCATTCTTATTGGATTTCGGAGATCTGGTTTATCTGTCCCATACCAAATGGCAGCATCACGATATGAAATTATTTCCCAGTTTTCAGGGGCATCCACAGCTTTTCCTTCACTGAACTCCTTGAAAATATCTGCAATTACTGGTGAAACCGTATTAAAAACATCCTGCTGAGTTACAAAAGACATTTCCATGTCTAATTGATAGAAATCTGTTGGACTACGATCGGCTCTTGGATCTTCATCACGAAAACAGGGAGCAATCTGAAAATATTTATCAAACCCTGATACCATGATTAACTGTTTAAATTGTTGTGGGGCCTGTGGAAGCGCATAGAATTTACCCTCATGCAGTCTAGACGGAATTAGAAAATCTCTTGCACCCTCTGGTGATGAAGCTGTAATTATGGGTGTCTGATATTCTTTAAAACCGATATCCCACATTCTCCGTCGTATCGACGCTATTACATCTGCCCGTAATTTAATATTTTTCTGCATGACTTCGCGGCGTAAGTCTAAGAACCTATAGCGTAGTCTTGTTTCCTCAGGATACTCTTGATCACCGAAAACGATCAAAGGTAATTCAGCTGAAGCTCCGAGGACCTCAATGTCTCGAACAAAAACTTCAATATCACCGGTAGCAATTTTCGAATTTCTTAGCTCATTATCGCGAGCTTTTACTGTACCATCGATACGGATACACCACTCTGATCGTACCTTTTCTACCTCAGTAAAAACTGGACTATCTGGATCGCAGAGGACTTGGGTCATCCCATAATGGTCACGTAGATCTATAAACAAAACGCCACCATGATCTCGTATCCTGTGCACCCAGCCAGAAAGGCGTACTTCGCTCCCAACATCCTCTATATTTAGCTCTGCGCAAGTGTGGCTGCGATAGTCGTGCATCATTAAGCCTTTCAAAGAATAATAACAACTCGCGTGGATACACAAGTTTGAGACGCAGATGTCAAGAGTTATAGATCAAATGATATTAAATTGCCGTCTCAATACTTAAACTTTTTTATTTATATAATGTATGTCATTTCTCCGATAAAGAACTGCAAATTGCTGCGATTCCACTTGCGGACTTCGGAAGTATCATTATAACGCGCTACAGTTTGCGTGATTTTTATAGGTCTTTAAAAAAACCTACGGCTGATCGAGAGTCAAACATATGCCCAAAAGAGAAGATATATCGTCTGTAATGATCATTGGTGCTGGCCCCATCGTAATTGGCCAGGCTTGCGAATTTGATTATTCCGGAGCACAGGCCTGTAAAGCCCTAAGAGAAGAGGGTTACAGGGTAATTCTGGTAAATTCTAACCCTGCAACAATAATGACAGATCCTGGTATGGCTGATGCTACATATATAGAGCCAATCGAAGCAACAATTGTTGCTAAAATTATTGAAAAGGAACGTCCGGACGCTCTGCTACCGACCATGGGCGGGCAAACAGCATTAAACACTGCACTTGATTTAGAAGAAATGGGCGTTCTGGAAAAGTTCGGTGTTGAAATGATTGGCGCGAAGAGAGCTGCAATCGAAATGGCTGAGGACCGATCTCTATTTCGAGAAGCCATGGAAAGATTGGGTTTAGAAAATCCAAAAGCAGAAGTTGTTTCGGCTCCATTGCTGGCAGACGGTAAGGCAGATCTGTCCGAGGGCGTAAGGCTATCCCTAGAAGTTTTAGATGATATAGGTCTGCCTGCGATTATCCGACCTGCATACACTTTAGGAGGTACCGGCGGAGGGGTGGCGTATAACCGTGAAGACTACGAATATTTCTGCAAGTCTGGAATGGATGCTTCTCCAGCAAACCAAATTCTTATTGATGAAAGCCTTCTAGGTTGGAAGGAATTTGAAATGGAGGTTGTCCGCGACGTAAAGGATAATGCAATAATTGTATGCTCGATTGAGAATATTGATCCAATGGGAGTTCATACAGGAGACTCTATTACGGTCGCCCCTGCGTTAACTTTAACCGACAAAGAATACCAAATGATGCGAACCGCATCTATCGATGTATTAAGAGAAATTGGAGTAGAAACTGGAGGCTCAAATGTACAATGGGCAGTTAATCCATCAGATGGCCGTATGGTGGTTATTGAAATGAACCCAAGAGTTTCCAGATCTTCTGCTTTAGCATCCAAAGCTACTGGTTTCCCTATTGCAAAAATAGCTGCAAAGCTTGCAGTTGGGTACACTTTAGATGAGTTAGAAAACGATATTACTAGGGTTACACCCGCTTCTTTTGAACCAACAATTGATTACGTCGTGACAAAAATACCAAGATTTGCTTTCGAAAAATTTCCTGGTGCAAAGCCTTATTTAACAACGGCAATGAAATCCGTTGGGGAGGTAATGGCAATTGGACGTTCTTTTCATGAGTCCTTCCAAAAAGCTCTTTGCTCCTTAGAAACCGGGCTTTCAGGTTTTGATGAAATTGAAATACCCGGTGCACCAGAAAAGAGTGCTATCGTAAAAGCCCTGAGTGAGCAAACACCAGATAGAGTAAGAATAATTGCTCAAGCCATGAGGTTTGGTCTCTCTAACTCAGAAATACACAAAATAACGATGTATGACACTTGGTTTCTCGAAAGAATAAGAGAAATAGTTGAGGTAGAATTAAAGTTAAGTGAAAATGGTCTTCCCAGTGATGAAAACCAACTAAGGCAAATAAAAAGTATGGGCTTTAGTGATTTGAGGTTGGCCAACCTAACGGGGAAAACTGAAACACAAGTCCGTAATGTGAGAAAAATGGCGAAGGTGGATGCTGTTTTTAAAAGAATAGACACATGTGCGGCTGAGTTTGAAGCTCAAACTCCATATATGTATTCTACATATGAGGCTCCTATGATGGGAAATGTTGAATGTGAGGCAGAACCATCTAATCGAAAGAAAATTGTAATTTTAGGTGGTGGGCCCAATAGGATAGGCCAAGGAATTGAATTTGATTATTGCTGTTGCCACGCTTGTTATGCACTCTCTGATGCAGGCTTTGAGACCATTATGATCAATTGTAATCCAGAAACAGTTTCTACAGATTATGATACTTCTGACAGGTTATATTTTGAACCACTCACTTTAGAACACGTTTTAGAAATTTTAAAAACAGAACAAAAAAATGGATACCTGGTTGGAGTTATTGTTCAATTCGGCGGACAAACACCATTAAAATTAGCAGATGCATTGGAAGTGGAAGGCATCCCTATTTTAGGTACTAGCCCAGATGCGATCGATCTAGCAGAGGATAGAGAAAGATTTCAAAAATTAGTGCATGGACTGAATTTAAAACAACCAAATAATGGTGTGGCTAAGTCGGACGCACAAGCATTTCAAATTGCCGAAGAAATAGGGTTTCCATTAGTAATAAGGCCATCCTACGTTCTCGGCGGCCGCGCCATGGAGATTGTTAGTGATTTGGAGAGCTTGAGAAGGTATATTTCAGAGGCTGTTGAAGTATCTGGTGAAAGCCCTGTTCTCTTAGATTCTTACTTAGAGGGTGCAATCGAGTGCGACGTCGATGCAATATCTGACGGAAATATAGTACATGTGGCCGGCATCATGCAGCACATAGAGGAAGCAGGAGTGCATTCAGGCGATAGTGCTTGTTCCCTCCCTCCTTACTCACTAGATAAACGGATTATTGAACAATTAACTAAACAAACCGAGAAACTGGCTAAAGCACTACATGTCGTTGGTCTAATGAACATACAGTTTGCGATCAAAGATGACCAAGTTTACTTGATTGAAGTTAATCCAAGAGCATCACGCACAGTACCGTTTGTTGCAAAAGCAACGGATAGTGCAATAGCATCTATTGCTGCAAGAATTATGGCTGGCGAAACTCTAGACAACTTCACCAAAAGAGAGAGTTATGGGTCAGTGTCTTATGGAGAGACGATACCATTAGCGGATCCGATGAGTTTAGCGGATCCGATGTTGCCTTGGTTCAGTGTAAAAGAAGCTGTTATGCCATTTGCAAGGTTTCCTGGAGTAGATACTATCCTAGGGCCAGAGATGCGCTCAACTGGTGAGGTTATGGGATGGGATCGTGACTTTGGTAGGGCTTTTTTAAAAGCCCAAATCGGTGCAGGAATGAAATTACCAATAAAAGGATGCGTTTTCTTTTCAATTAAAGATAAAGATAAGAACGACAATCTTGCTGAGACTGCTCAACGGCTCGTCAAACTAGGTTTCAATATAACCGCAACAAGAGGAACTGCAGTGTTTCTCAAAGGAAGAAATGTACCATGCAAGCAAATAAATAAGGTATACGAAGGGCGACCTAATATTGTGGACGCAATGAAAAATGGTGAAATAGATTTGGTGATGAATACTACAGAAGGGGCACAAGCTGTAAAAGATAGTCGTGAAATTAGATCCGTGGCACTTCATGACAAAATACCCTATTTCACAACAGCCGCCGCCGCCCACGCTGCTGCGCTAGCAATTCAAAGTCAGAACGACGGTGATATTAAAGTAAAGTCTCTACAGAACTAACGAATTTATTTGTATTATTCTGCTGGAATAGAATTCATTTCAGAAGACAAAGGATGAGGCAGTTTATCAAGCATTTCTTTGGGACAAATCTGCAAGAAATTATATTTCTCCGTATCCCAATGTTGTAATATTTCTCCAGCCTTTTGACTTGATGTTTCCTCATGATGCATTTTAATCAAGGAGAATAATTGTTGTTCCCAAAAAGAAACTTCAACTTTACCGGTAACCAGAGACTCGACGTTTAATAATTCCAGCGCAGTTCCGTTTGGATCATAAATATACGCCATACCACCAGTCATGCCAGCACCAAAGTTTGCACCGATTGTCCCTAAAATAATCGCCACTCCACCGGTCATGTATTCGCAACCGTTCGATCCACAGCCTTCAATCACAACCTTCGCCCCAGAATTTCTTACAGCGAAGCGCTCGCCTGCCCGTCCAGCAGCAAACAACAGACCGTCAGTAGCTCCATATAATACCGTATTACCGATGATAGTATTCTCACTAGCTTTGAGTTGGCTCACCATTGGTGGTCTGACCACTATGATTCCGCCCGATAATCCTTTACCGACATAATCATTAGCATCACCAGAGACTTCTATTTTCAGACCAGGCGCCGCAAATGCTCCTAAAGATTGGCCTGCTGATCCCTTCAATTTCACAGTTAAATGATCAGGCTGGAGGTTATTACGCATACCAAAATTCTGGACGATATGGCTCGACGTTCTGGTTCCAACAGTCCTATGAGTGTTTTGAACTGCGTATGACAGTTGCATCTTTTCACCGTCATTTAGAAAACGCGCTGCGTCACGGACTATTTCTTTATCTAAAGTATCAAGTACAGTATTCCGCTCACGATCTCTGTTATAATTTATTCTGTCAGCACCATCGACTGAAATCAAAAGTGGATTTAGATCTAAGTCATCGAGATGATCCGCGCCTCTACTGACCTGAGATAATAGATCTGCTCGTCCAATAACTTCATCAATTGATCTTGCCCCTATTTGAGCAAGTATTTCTCGAACTTCTTGCGCATAAAATGTAATTAAATTGACTACTTTATCAGCATTACCAGTAAATTTTGCACGCAAATCTTCATCCTGCGTACACACACCAACTGGACATGTATTAGACTGACACTGACGCACCATTATGCACCCCATAGCGATCAGCGCCGCGGTACCAATTCCATACTCTTCTGCACCCATCATTGCTGCCATAACAATATCCCGACCTGTTCTTAATCCCCCATCCGTTCGCAAAGTTATTCGCTCTCTGAGGTTATTCATCGAAAGAACTTGGTGCGCTTCGGTCAAACCCATTTCCCAAGGTAATCCAGCAAATTTGATCGAAGTAGCGGGGGATGCACCTGTACCTCCATTGTGGCCTGATATAAGGATCACATCTGCCTCAGCCTTAGCCACTCCGGCTGCAATTGTTCCAACTCCTGACGATGCAACTAATTTTACGGTAACTTTACATCGAGGATTAATTTGTTTTAAGTCGTAAATGAGCTGTGCCAAATCCTCGATTGAATAAATATCATGATGAGGTGGAGGTGATATTAAAGTTACACCTTTGGTGGAATGCCTTAGCCGTGCTATTAAGTCCGTCACCTTCATACCAGGCAATTGACCACCTTCTCCAGGCTTTGCACCCTGCGCAACTTTGATTTCTAATTCCTCACACTGATTCAAATATTCAGCTGTCACACCAAATCTTCCAGATGCAACCTGCTTAATCTTTGCGGAAGGGTTGTCGCCATTAGCTTCAGGAGTAAAATGAGCCGGATCTTCACCACCTTCCCCAGAGTCAGATTTTGCTCCTATTCGATTCATAGCAATATTTAAAGTTTTATGAGCTTCAGGACTTAACGCTCCGAGAGACATGCCAGGAGTAACAAACCTCTTACGTATTGAGGTAATACTCTCCACTTCATCGATGGGTACAGCTGGTCCAATTGGCTTAATATCTAGTAAATCACGCAAATGAATCGGAGGGTTAGATTTAATGCGGTTAGAGTATTGCCTCCAAAGATCAAAACTTGCATTAGTGCATGCGGCTTGCATCACATGCATTGTTTGAGCTTCCCATGCGTGTGTTTCACCTGACTTTCTTGATTTGTAAAAACCACCAATTGGCAAAAAAGCAGAATTAGATCCATAAGCTAGATTATGGATCTCCTCAGATTTCTGCTGAATACCACTGACACCTATACCTGATATACGACTTATCAAACCTGGAAAAAACTCTGCGCACATCGCTCTGGACAGGCCAACTGCTTCAAAATTTAAACCACCACGGTACGAAGATATTACAGAAATTCCCATTTTGGACATTATTTTGAGCAATCCTTGATCAATTGCATCCCTGTATCGAGAAATTACTTCAGTTAAAGGCCCATTCAGTAAACCTTTTTCAATACGATCAGCTAAAGTATCTTCCGCCAAATAGGCGTTTACAACAGAAGCACCAGAACCGATTAATACAGAAAAGTAGTGTGGATCAAGACATTCAGACGATCTTACATTTATCGAACAAAAAGTCCTCAGCCCCTTTCTTGTTAAGTGACTATGCACTGCAGAAGTAGCGAGAATCATCGGCATCGCCACCCTACTTGCATCAATATTTTGATCTGTAAGAACAATATGACCTGCGCCAGAACGAACTGCGTCTTCTGCCTCTTTTCTAATTCGACCCAATTGAGTTTGAAGTGTCTCTTTTCCAGCGCTCTTTTCGAAAGTACAATCTAAGTTGATCACGTCAGCTTTAAAATTTTTAATTAATTCTTCCCACTGTGAGTTACCAACAAAAGGGCTCTCTAACGCTAAAATCTCTGTTTGATTACTACCTTCATCTAAAACATTTCTTAAATTACCAAAACGAGTCTTCAAGGACATGACCCTAAATTCACGGAGTGAATCTATCGGTGGGTTTGTAACTTGAGAAAAATTCTGCCTAAAATAATGCGATAACGGTCTATATCTTTCCGACAAAACTGCAGAAGGGGTATCATCACCCATCGACGCTAAGGTCTCTTTACCATCTTCTGCCATCGGTACAAGGATTTGCTCAATTTCCTCAATGGTATAACCAGCAGCAATCTGCCGCTTACGTAAATTTTCTCCAAAATAGAGTTGCTTCTCTTTAACCTTGGATAATTTGGTGTCCAATTCTTTTACTTTTGTCGTCCATTCACCAAATGGATGAGCATCCGCAAGTTTATTTTTAATTTCCTCATCATGATACAATTTTCCATCTGCCAAATCGACAGCAATTAATTGCCCGGGCCCAAGCGCACCTTTTTCATAACAATTAGCTTCATTAATTGGAACCGTTCCAACTTCAGAACCTGCAATTAATAACCCGTCTCCTGTTATTACATAACGGATCGGGCGCAAACCATTGCGATCTAACCCAGCACACACCCACCGCCCATCTGTCATTGCTAAAGCTGCTGGGCCATCCCACGGTTCCATTACAGAATTACAGTATGAATACATATCTCGCCATGATTGTGGGAGTTCTTTGGCTTGTTTTGACCAACTCTCTGGGATCAACATAGTTTTTGCCATTGGAGCACTTCTTCCTGCCCTGACTAGCGCTTCAAATACAGCATCCAAAGCGGCTGAATCTGATGAGCCTCCTGGTATTATAGGTTTAATATCATCTGCCATTTCACCAAAGGCTGAGGATGCCATTCTAATCTCATGGCTTTTCATCCAATTAACGTTGCCCTTTAGAGTATTTATCTCACCATTATGCGCCAACATGCGGAACGGTTGGGCTAACCACCATTGAGGAAATGTATTCGTAGAATATCTCTGATGGTATATAGCAAAGGAAGAAGTAAATCTTTCATCACATAAATCAGGATAGAAAACAGCAACCTGCTCTGCTAACATCATACCCTTATAAATAATCGAGCGGCAGGAAAGTGATGCCAAGTATAGTTGAGACACTCCTGCCAGTGATGCCGACTTTTCTATGCGGCGCCTTATCACATACAATTCACGCTCAAAAGTATCTTCGTCAACACCCTTTGAATTAGAAATTAAGATCTGTTCAATTTCTGGTCTCGTAGCATTCGCTTTTTCACCCAGACAATCAATCTTAACAGGAACATGGCGCCAACCATAAATATAGTAACCCATCCTCAGAACTTCAGTTTCGACAATTGTTCGACATGTTTCCTGCGCGCCAAAATCTGCCCTGGGAAGAAATACTTGACCCACAGCCATTAACTCATCTTTCTTGGGTTTATGTCCTGTTCTTTCGATTTGGTCATAGAAAAAAGATACTGGAATTTGCACATGAATGCCTGCTCCATCGCCAGTTTTTCCATCTGCATCTACTGCACCCCGATGCCAGATAGCCTTTAGAGCATCGATACCAAGCTCAACAACTTTTCTACTAGGTTTTCCTTCAATTGACACAACCATTCCAACACCACAGGATGCGTGTTCAAAGTCCTCACGATAAAGGCTGTTTTCATGCATCCAAGACCGCTTCTCAGCCTCAATTGTCGCCCAGTTTCTATCAATTTTTTTCATCTTAGCTTCCTTTAAAATTGACCTTAGTCTAGTGGCTAATAGCTCAAATTCACTTTTCTTATTCTGCGGCAATTACCGATTGACCAGTTAAATCATTAACTATGGCGTCAGCCGTATCTCTTCCATCACGGATGGCCCAAACTACAAGCGATGCTCCTCTAACGATATCGCCAATTGCATAAACGCCATCGAGTGCCGTTCTGCCACTGCCCACCTCTACTTTAATGGTACCCCAACGAGTCACTGGGAGTTCAGATTGATCCCAGAGTGTTGGTAGATCTTCTGGTTCAAAACCTAACGCCTTTATAACTAAATCGGCTGGCTCGTTGTAATCACTGTTTTGAATTTCTTCTGGAACACGACGTCCAGTTGCGTCGGGAGCACCCAAGCGCATTTTGCGCCCGATTACTCCTTTTACGGGACCATCATCGACGCCAAGCGTAACGACATTTTTATTTTTAGAGTCAGAAGTAAAACCTTGAGGCGTGGTGAGCCATTCAAAAATTACACCCTCTTCTTCCGCATTTTTGACCTCTCTCTGAGACCCCGGCATATTATCACGATCTCTTCGGTACATGCACTTAACGGATTTTGCGCCTTGACGAATTGCTGTTCTTACGCAATCCATCGCTGTATCCCCTCCACCAATTACCACAACCCTCTTCCCTGCGGCATTCAAAGTACCATCTGTAAATGATGGAACATTATCTCCAAAGTTTACCTTATTTGAAGCGGTTAGGTAGTTTAGAGCATCAACAACACCGTCCAGACCATTACCTGGAATGTTTATTTCTCGGAATTTATACACACCGGTTGCTATGATTACTGCATTATGTTTTTTTCTCAGAGCAGAAAACGATAAATCCTCACCAATTTTGCAATTCATATTAAACTCAGCACCAGATTTCTCTAAGTTATCGATCCTGCGGGCAACAATATCTTTTTCTAATTTAAAGCTTGGTATTCCGTAAGTTAATAATCCCCCTGCTCGATCGTAAAGATCATAAATACAAACTTTAAAACCAGCGCCTCTCAGACGCTCTGCCGCAGCCAAACCGCCAGGACCCGCTCCAATTATGCCAACACTTAGATCAAGATCGACAGTTGGCTTAGTGGGCTCAACCCAGCCATTTTCCCATGCTAGATCCGTAATATATTTTTCTACCGCCCCAATAGTGACTGTGCCATGACCTGACTGTTCAATAACACAATTGCCCTCGCACAGACGATCTTGAGGACATATTCTTCCACAAATTTCTGGAAAAGTGTTAGTTTGTTGCGAGACCTCATAAGCTTCCCTTAATCTACCCGTAGCGGTTAAATGAAGCCAGTCTGGTATGTTGTTATGCAGAGGACAGTGAGATTGACAAAAAGGCACTCCACACTGGCTACATCTGCTTGACTGCTCCTCCGCTTTCTCTTTGGCAAATTCAGAATAAATCTCTTGAAAATCCTTTTTCCGCTCGCCAGCAATGCGCTTCGTGGGCATATCACGATCTAATTTCACAAATTTAAGCATTGGTTGAGTAGGCATTTCTTTATCCTTCAAACATAAGAAATGAGCGTATACATCACTTCTAACGAAAATAAAAGTAAGAATTATTGACTTAATTTCACATTATTTTTGACAGCAATCAAAAAATCCCATCACTTAATTCATATTTAGGTCCGATACGGAATTAAATTGCTCCTTTTTAATTTTTATTTCGCAAGTTAAAGTCATCGATATTACTTATTGGGACCAGCCAATGTTACTAACTCACCTTGCCTTGGTGGCAATCATCCAAGGTTTAACGGAATTTATTCCTATTTCCTCAAGTGCACACTTAATTTTATTGCACCATTTGAGCGAATTACCAGATCAAGGGCAACTGATAGATATTGCGGTACATTTTGGTACACTTTTAGCAGTAATTACGTATTTCTGGGATGACAGTAAGCATATTTGGTCTGGCCTTACCAAACTACTGAAAGGCAAAGTTGTATCAAATGATAGTTTTGTAGCACTATGCCTGGTCGTTGCGACAGTCCCAGCTATGGTTTTCGGCCTTTTCATTAAGTTGCTTGGTTATGACGTGCTCATGCGTGATAGTATTTTGTTAATCGGAATAACAATGATTGTTTTTGGAATTTTCCTTTGGTGGTCAGATAAGAAACCAAATCCAATTACTAATGAAACAGAAATATCGTGGTCCTTAAAACTTTCCCTAAAAATTGGTTTCTGGCAAGCTCTGGCATTAATCCCGGGCACATCACGATCAGGGATAACTATAACGGCAGCAAGAATAATGGGTTATAGCCGTGAACATGCTGTTCGAGTGTCTATGCTAATGTCCATTCCAGTAATCATTGCAGCGACTGCTCTGTCCGCAGTAGAAAATCATTTAAATGGTAATGATTTTGACTTTAAAATTATCGTTACAGCTTTAATTTTTTCTTATTTAGCAGCATATCTGGCTATTGCAGTTATGCTGCGCTTTTTGCACTCTTTCGGGTTTTTACCGTACATTGTTTACAGAATTTTGCTTGGTGCTGGCCTTATTTTGTGGGCGATAACTTAGCACTTGCAAGTGACCTTTAAGAGGTCCAAATATAATTAAAACGAGATAGGAGACCAAAATGGCCAAAAACATTCTGCTTCTTAACGGACCAAACCTTAACATGCTGGGTAAAAGAGATCCGGTATTGTATGGAGACATCACTTTAAAAAAAGTTGAAGCAGCTTGTGAAGAGCTTGCAGTAAAACATGGAATGAAACTTAACTCTGAACAAACTAATTATGAGGGTAAGCTCGTAGAGTTAATACATGAAGCACGGGAGACTTCAGATGCAATAATCATAAACCCTGGTGCGTATTCACATACCTCTGTAGCGATTTTTGATGCACTGGAAATGTTCGAAGGACCCATCGTTGAAGTTCATATATCAAATATTCACAAAAGAGAAAGTTTTCGTCATTATTCGTATGTTTCGCAGCGCGCCGATAGTGTAATTGTCGGCTGTGGGGTACAGGGTTACGAGTTAGCCTTATTGCGCTTAGTTAGAATTTTTATAGAAAATTAGCACTTTATTAGCATGCTCGAAATACCATGCAACGTTTTTAAGACTACGGGTAATTTTCCGTTAAATAATAGTGATTTGTAACAATAGAATAAAAATATAGGTTAAAACCTCGATGATTTGGACGATTCCCAACATTTTAACCATGACACGATTATTAGCTGCGCCAGGCGTTGCTGTAATGTTTCTATACTTCGACAGGCCTTACGCAGATTGGTTTGCCTTACTCCTATTTTTAGTCGCCTCCATCACTGACTGGTTTGATGGTTATCTCGCTCGTATCTGGCGTCAAGAGACTAAATTTGGCGCTATGTTGGATCCAATTGCAGACAAAGCAATGGTCGTAATTGCTCTTATGGTAATTGTAGGGTATTCGAGCATGTCTCCTTGGCTCGTCCTGCCAGCAACATTTATCCTATTTAGAGAAGTTTTCATCTCTGGACTTAGAGAATTTGTTGGTAATAATTCAATAGACTTAAAAGTCACTGTCTTAGCGAAATGGAAAACAACCTCACAAATGCTATCCATTGCTTTGCTATTTGCACAGGGTGTGGTGGAGCATTATGCGTTCAAATTCTCCTCAAGAAAAGACGGTAATAGTACTGCCATTTCACAGAGCTCCGAGACAGATCAGAGTACAAAACTAGACTTCGATTTTTTATATTGGTTAGAAAATTTTGGCCTGCTTATGCTATGGATAGCAGCCATTTTAACACTTATAACAGGTTTTGAATACTTCAAAAAAGCAATACCCACACTCAGAGAGGGCAAATGATAAAAGTTTTATATTTCGCTTGGGTTAGAGAACGCATAGGCATTTCTTATGAGATGGTAGAAACAGAATCTGAAACAATCATCGGACTTGTCGATGAATTAAGGCAGAGAGAGCCAAGATACGAGATCGCATTCGCAGATCTTTCCACCTTAAAAGTGGCCGTTAATCAAGAACTCTGTGATTTTGATACAAAATTGAGTGGGGCTACGGAAATAGCATTTTTTCCACCTATGACAGGAGGGTAAGGTGCTGGTATCTGTGCAATCCAATGATTTTGATATTGGTAAAGAATTAGAATTTTTAAATAATAGCGGTAGGAATAATGGCGCAATTGTATCTTTCCAAGGAGTTGTAAGGAACAATAGTACAAATTCACTACTTCACATGGATATTGAGCAATATCCTGGCATGACCCAAAACGCCATTTCTAACTATGTCGAGACAGCGATGGAGCGGTGGTCACTAAATGACGCATTAGTAATACACAGACATGGAAAACTTTTTCCCGGCGATCGGATAATGATGGTCGCCACTGCAGCTATGCATCGTCACGAAGCTTTCCAGTCAGCCGAATTTCTGATGGATTATCTTAAAAGTCGAGCACCTTTTTGGAAGAAAGAAGTTACAAAGGATGGCTATCATTGGGTTGAGCCCATAGTAGACGACGAAAAGGCTTTAGAGCGATGGTAGCATCCTACTAATTTATTTTTTTCTTTTTCGAGTTTTTTGTGAGTTCTCGCGCAAACTTTCTATTTCAACTCTAGCGATGTGCAAACCATCCATGGTTGCTTTCAACTCAGCTTGAGTTTGAGCCAGTTTATTTGTTAATTCTGCATCACTTTTTTTTAACTTGTCTACTATCAGTGCGTGCTCGGACTCAGCGTTAAGAAAAGCCTCTGCTATAACCTGGTCATTTGTCTGTTTTCTCTCAGATTTATAGTAAAGCTTTACTACTAAAACATGCGCCAACCATCCTAAAGAAAAAGTAATCAAGAGGGCAATTGAGGTAAAAATTATTAAATCGATCTGGCTCATGGTTTGCCTACACTAATTATCAATTTAACCCTCAGAGGACACTTTAGCATCCAATGATAGATCTATTTGTTTAAATTCTATTCTTCTATTTTGTTCTCGCCCTTGCTCCGTATCATTTGATGCAATCGGACGAGTTTCGCCATAACCTTTAGCTACAATATTTTTTGTTAAAATTCGCCGCCTCTGTAATTCAAACAACACAGCATTTGCCCTCGCCTGAGATAGGTTTAGGTTCATTTGCTCTCTTCCCTGACTATCAGTGTGCCCACCAATTTCCAAACTATTATCACCACAATTGAACAAAATTTTTGCTATATCATCAAGAATTTTTTGTCCTCTAAGATCCACTCTGTCTGAACTAGGTTCAAAATTGATTTTTCTTGACTGAAGTACATCGTTAATTTTATCTACACACTGCCTCGCAGTTAAACTATTATCGACAGGTATTGGCATTGCAACGTAGTCAATATCAATGGATAAACGCTGATTATAACCAATCGTATCACCGATGATTTTTGTGATTTTAGCTGAAGAAAATTGTTGGTGTGTTTTACCTTTGATTTCTATCAAATTTGGAGTAATCTCTAATATTCCATTCTTCAATTCACGAAGCCCCTCTAAACCTGCAATAATTCTAAAGCCCCAATCAACAGGAAGCGACCCCACATTATAAAGTGAAGTAGACGCTTGTTCTGAACCGAAAAGTGCTTTGGCAAAATTGGCTATAAGTTCTTTATCAAACCTCTCGCTTACAGGGCCCGTAATTTTCACAAGACCCTCCGGGCTTAAAGTAGCTACAACTTTGTTAGAAGAAAGATTATTATTATCCTCGTTTGAAAGCTTTACTAAAGATAAAACAAACTCTGGTGGAAAAGTAGTTGATAAAGACTTTGTAAGTTCACTATGTTCCTTTTTGGAGAACGAATGGTCAAGGATAATAGAAACATTGAGATTATCGAATATTATTTTAGCATTTACTAGCTGTGCTGAAACGGAAAAGGCTTTCTCTAATGCTTCAGTCCATTGGGGACTTGGCTCTCCAAGGCCAACTAAACATTCTTCCTGAGCCTTAGCATTAAGTTTTTTGGCCATTTTTATGATTTGACCCTTACTTTTTTCATCAGATACTACGCAATTTGAATACTCCAATGATCCATTTTTAATCTCTACTTGAAAAGTAAAAGGGGAAATCAAATTACGAGGTTGTTGAAAAGATATTTCAACCGGGAAGCTGGGTGGAGCCCTTGATTTTATGTATTCTTTTAAGTTCCCATTATACCGATTGTCACTAGCTATACCTTCAATCAAAAGTTGGTTGCCGTCTGTCTCAATTTTCCCAATCTTAATCGTATCTAGTAAAGAAACAGCATACATAGTTACTGCCTCCCAATTCACAGGAGAAGCCAGCTCTGTTTGATCAGCAATAATATCGTAATCATCACTGCGAAATAAACGCTTCTTTAGAATCTCTTCAAATTCAAAAGGACCAAACCCCGTTGGGAAAGTACCAATTATAAGTACTTTGTGCATCGATTTAAGTATTTTGAAATTCAGAACTTTTTGTTTTGTATTAGTCCTATCTTCAACAAATATATTATCAATTAACCGTTTTGGCGCAATTATGGAGCGAGCAACCTCCATGGCACCTATTCTTTCAGAATCTGTTGGTGCATTACCATGAATGAATAGTTGCAACCCATCAGGATCAATTTTTGTCCAGGAGTATTCAGCTTTATCGAGAGCAGACTTAAGCTGATCTTTAGACATAGTTTCAATAAAAATAGCAAAAACCATGGCAGCCAATACTGAAACACAAGCAGCTAAACCAAAAATTAAATATTTAAATTTGATCGAGGAATTGAACATTTAGCCGACACGGTATCTTAAAACTATCGAGAATTATTTTAGGGAAGTTAAACCAGAATTGAAATACTTAAAAACACAACCACGATCAACCCTGCGTTCCTATTAGAACGAAAGTTGTTCAGCAAATTTTGACTGTTTTGGATGTCTAATTTGAGGACTTGCCAAACCATGTGAAAGTAAAAAAACACAGCACCTATAATTGCGATAAACATTTGAACGCCGTTTATTGAAATAATGAATGATATGATCATTAAGCCCGCTGCTAAAGAAGCAAACAAAAATAACCAAATTTTAGTTCTATCTGCGAACAAAATTGCTGTTGATTTTACACCAAGCAGTGCGTCGTCTTCTTTATCTTGGTGCGCATAAATTGTATCATAGAATAAAGTCCAAGAAATTCCTGCGAAATAAAGTATAATACACGGCCAATTCACAAAATTTGTGGAGGCGGCAAAGGCTAGTAGCACACCCCAGTTAAATGCAATTCCTAAAAAGAATTGTGGCCACCAGGTAAATCTTTTTGCAAAAGGATAAATAGCAACCGGTAATATTGCTATAAAGCCTAAGGCAATTGCGGTAGTGTTAAAGGTCAACAAAATAAATAAGGCAGAAAGAGCTTGAATTACCATCCAAAGAGCGGCGTTTCTCACACTTATTGAACCGCTAGGAATTGGCCTGCGTTTTGTACGCTCAACTTTACTATCGATCTCACGGTCATTTATATCATTCCACGTACACCCCGACCCTCTCATTAAAACAGCTCCAACTGCACAGGCTACGAAAATCCATAAATCGTGCAAATTTGGAGTCCCATTGGTTATCATCCCCATCAGCAGTCCCCACCAGCACGGCAACAATAAAAGCCATGTTCCAATCGGACGATCCATTCTTGATAACTTTAAAAATGGCTGCGACCAATTTGGTGCATGCATGTCCACCCAATTGTTATTAACGGCATCAAATATTTGATCTTTCGCCTCTGGTAATGGCTCCAAATGGGGCATACACTATCATCCAATATGAATAAAATTAGACTCTTTGTAGATCACTCTTTAAGGGAAGCGCAATCCGTTCCTTTAAACAAGGATCAAGCCCATTATATTTTTTCTGTGATGCGCAAGCGTGTCGGTGACTCAATTTTAATTTTTGACGGAATTAATGGGGAATGGGTAGCTTCTATTGAAGAGATCTCAAAGAAAAAGGGATTGTTGTTTTGTGTAAGGCAAACAAACCCCCAAATGCCACCTCCCGACCTATGGCTCTATTTTTCTCCCTTAAAGAAGGTCCGTACTGACTTTATAGTTGAAAAAGCAACTGAGCTCGGAATTAGAAAGATAATACCAGTTCGAACGGAACATACAAACTCAGACCGAATAAGTATCGATAGACTTAGGGCACACGCAAGAGAGGCTGCAGAGCAATGTGGTGGAACATACGTTCCCAAAATAGTCGAATTACAAAAACTTAACGACGTACTTAATAATTTTCCAACAGATAGAAAAATCTTATTCTGTGATGAAGAATTAAAACAATCAGAGGTTAAATTAAAGAATCTTGAGAAAGGAAAATGGGCTATATTGGTCGGCCCAGAAGGTGGTTTTTCTGAAATAGAGAGAAATCATCTCAGAGGACTAAAATTTACTCAAAGTATAAGTCTTGGACCAAGGATTTTGAGGGCCGATACGGCAGTAGTTACTGCAATTTCTCTATGGCAAAACTACCTTGGCGATTGGTGATGAAAGAAAATACTTTAATAAACAGCCTACTAATCTGGTGGGAACCCCTTACTGCAATTGTCTTGGCTGCACTAGGCTTATACTGGATAATAAATTCACACGGGATACTGTACACGATTGGTTTTGGCTTTTTAATAACTGGAACAACTTTGGCGTATGCGGGCTATCAGCGCATACGTTTCAAAAGAGCTGAGATAGGCGGAGGACTCATTGACTTCACAGAAGGGCAAATCAGCTACTTTGGACCAAAAACTGGTGCTATTTTTTCGATTGACGAGATAAATTGTCTTATTCTTGATCAGTCGAATTCTTATAGTAAGTGGATAGTAGAAATTACAGCAGGTAATAAAGTAGAAATACCAACAAATGTGAAAGGTAACGAAGTGTTATTCGATGTTTTTAATAATCTAAAAGGTTTTCGAACTGAAAAAATGTTAGAAGCGTTATCTTCTTCTGAAAGTATTAAGACTGTTCTTTGGCAAAAATAAGACTAAGGTGATTTTCACCAAACCAACGAGCTGAACCATTTAATTAACGTGTAAGTTTTGTAGAAAGTAATAAAGGCCTAACTATGTCGATTCCACAGTCCGGCGGTGGTCCTGTCGAACACTATGATCAATTAATACATTATCTATCTGACGGATGTAAGCCGAGGTCAGACTGGAAAGTAGGAACAGAGCACGAAAAATTTGGTTTCTGTAAAGACAACTTGAAGCCCATACCATATGAAGGTCCAAAGTCTGTAAAATCGATATTAATCGGTTTAAAAGATAAGTACGATTGGGAGCCAATTTTTGAAGCAGGTAACATCATAGGGCTAGTAAAGGATGGAGCAAACGTTTCATTAGAACCTGGAGGACAGCTAGAACTATCCGGAGCTCCTTTGGGAAGTATACATGAGACCTGCCATGAGGTGAACACACACTTGAGCCAAGTCAAGGACATTGCCGATAAGATCGGTATTGGCTTCATTGGACTAGGTGCAGCTCCCACATGGAAACATCATGAAATGTCACAAATGCCAAAAGGCAGATACCGACTTATGACAGATTACATGGATAAAGTCGGTACTATGGGCAAAGTAATGATGTATAGAACATGCACTGTTCAAGTTAATTTAGACTTTGAATCTGAAATCGATATGATTACTAAAATGAGGGTTGCGATTGCTCTGCAACCTGTAAGTACCGCACTGTTTGCCAATTCACCGTTTTTTGAGGGAAAACTTACTGATTGCAAAAGTTGGCGAAGCCGCGTTTGGAGAGATCTCGATGCCGCACGCACTGGCACGATCCCATTTATTTTTGAGCCAACCTTTGGATTTGAAAGGTGGGTTAATTATGCCTTAGATGTTCCAATGTATTTTGTATACCGCGATGGAAAATATATAAATGCGTTGGGTCAATCGTTTCGAGACTTTCTGAAAGGAAAATTACCGGCGCTTCCCAACGAGTTGCCCACTTTGAATGACTGGGCCGATCATCTAACGACTATATTTCCGGAAGCGCGTTTAAAAACATTCATAGAAATGCGCGGGGCAGATGGAGGTCCCTGGCGAAGTCTTTGTGCACTCCCTGCTTTTTGGGTTGGTTTGTGCTATAATCAATCATCTCTTGATGCGGCATACGATCTTGTAAAAACGTGGACACCAGAAACACGTGAAAAACTTAGGGTAGAGGCCGCTGATAAAGGGCTTAATGGAAAAGTTGGTAACATTAGAATTAGCGAACTGGCCAAAGAAGTAGTCGAAATTGCCAATGAAGGACTTAAAGCTCGCTCGATACCAAGCTATAACTCCAAATATATTGATGAAACTCATTTTCTTGATGAAATTAAGGAGGTAGTTGACAGTAAGCGTACTGCTGCTGACAAACTAATCGAGTTATACCACAACGATTGGTGCGGCGATATTTCTAAAGTTTTTGATCAACATAGTTACTAATAATACGTTTTCATCAACTAAAATAGACACGCATGTAGAAAAACAAAATAAACAAAATCAAAAATGCAAATATAGATCCTAGTGCAAATGGCTTAAAATTGGCTGACCACTTTCTTTGCAAGACTTGAGGTTGCGGATTTGACTGTTTAATTAACGCCTGCTCAACCAAGCTTGGTAATCTTGGTCCGAAACGAGCTAAAACTTTGAATGTAGTCTTAAGATCATTTATCACTGCCGCCGGACCCAAATTAGACTTTATGTAACCCTCTACAATTGGCCGTGCTACTTCCCAAATATTAATTTGAGGATTTAATGATCGAGCCACCCCTTCTACGACAACCATAGTTCGCTGTAATAGAATAAGTTCTGTGCGTGTTTCCATTCCAAAACGTTCAGTTACCTCAAATAAGTAACTCAGAAGCCTTCCCATGGATATATTGGATGCATCCATACCGAAAATTGGCTCCCCTACGGCTCGCAGAGCTCGAGCAAACTCATCAACATTTTGGTCTTGCGGCACGTATCCAGCCTCAAAATGTACTTCAGCAACTCGCTTATAATCTCGCTTTATAAAGCCAAACAAGATTTCCGCGTAGACCCGCCTTGTATATTCGTCAATATGTCCCATAATACCAAAATCAAATGCGACAATATCTCCATTACTAGATACTTTAAGGTTCCCTTGATGCATATCGGCGTGAAAGAACCCATCTCGCAAAGCATGGCTTAAGAACATATGTAATACCCTATCACCAAGCTCACTTAGATTATGCCCGGCTGCCGTCAGTGCATCCGTATCTCCCATTGGAAGCCCATCCGCCCAATCCAAAGTCATCACTCGGCGACTTGACAAACTCCAATTTATAGACGGGACAGAAAATCCTTTATCATTTCTAATATTTGCCGAAAATTCAGATGCCGATGCACTCTCTAAGCGTAAATCCAGTTCTCCCTGAACAACACCATCAAAATGAGTGATTACATCTATTGGTTTCAAACGCCGTGACTTTGGCGAGACGAATTCGACCAATCTAGCAGCAAAATAAAAAGTGTCGATATCCCTTTGAAAAGCTCGCTCTATTTCAGGCCTCAAGACTTTTATAGCAACACTATGACCTGACTCGCGCAATTTCCCTCGATGGACCTGCGCAATAGATGCCGCTGCGACGGGCTCTGAAAAATGGCTAAATACATCATCTGCATCTAAACCAGTCTCTAACTTAAAACTTTGCTTTGCAACAGAAGTAGAAAATGGTGGCAGCCTATCTTGAAGAACACGCAGCTGTTCAGCGAGTTCTGGACCGACAACATCTGGTCGCGTAGATAGTATTTGACCAAATTTAATGTACGCAGGTCCCATCGCTGTTAAAGCTCTGGGAGCCGGCAGTAGTGATTTATCTCCCTTTCGACCCAAAAACTGAAATGGCCAAACAATGAACCTCGCAGCAAATTTTATAGTTTTTGGCGCATCCAAAGCGTTTAATATCACTGGCATGGCACCAGTACGCTCAAGAGTTGCACCAGTACGAATTAATCGCAGAATATTATGGGGCCCACGCATTTAAATTTTCCATCCAGAGTGCAAGCAGGCCACTCCCATCGTTAAGTTGCGGTATTTAGTATTCTCAAAACCAGCCTCATTAACAAGATTCAGAAATTTTTCCTGATTTGGAAAATTTCTGATGCTTTCAACTAGATATTGATAACTGCTTCGGTCTCTTGCAATTATTTGCCCTAACCTGGGTATCACATTAAATGAGTACTTGTCATAACACCATTGGAGTAAATCGTTTGGAATATGAGAAAACTCAAGGACCATAATTCTGCCGCCCGGCTTTAAAACGCGATAAGCTTCAGCAAGAGCTTTTTTTGGATTAGTAACATTTCGTATCCCAAAGCTGATAGTATAAACATCAAAGGTCTGATCTTCAAAGGGAAGAGCCATAGCATCACCCACAACCCAGTCGAGTTGACCGGAAATGCCAGCCGTTGCTGCACGCTTTCTACCTTCTGCTAGCATTGGTTCTGTCAAATCTAAAACCGTGGCATGTGCATTTCTAGCACGCTTCAGAAACCGAAACGAAATATCACCCGTCCCACCTGCAACATCTAATAATAATTGGCCGCCTCTTGGCGCCAACCAGTCCATCATTGCATCCTTCCAAAACCTATGTATTCCAAGCGACATGAAATCATTCATCACATCATACTTAGATGCCACAGAACTAAAGACACCTTGGACTTTCTCAGCCTTGTCCTTCTCTAGAATAGTTTCAAAGCCAAAGTGAGTTGTATTTTCTTTTTTATCTGACATTGCTCCAAGCCAAAAATAACTTTATATTACTTATAGATTAGTTATGGCGCGATACAATGCGCTCAAGCAATTATGAGACATAATTATGCCCGAATTACCAGAAGTCGAAACCGTTTTACGGGGTATTTCTCCATTTTTAGAAGGCAACGAAATTGAATACGCTCAGGTAAATAGGCCTGACCTAAGAAGACCTTTTCCACAAAATCTTGCGAAACGTTTAAAAAATCGCAAGATAAATTTTTTACACCGCCGATCAAAATATATACTCATGGATCTATCTGAGGGAGAAACTTTACTCATACACTTAGGAATGTCAGGTCGAATTTTAATATCTCAAGAAATTCAAGGGGCTTTTCATCACAATAAGGCACAAAGCCAAAAACACGATCACTTTATTTTACATTTGAAAGACAGTCATCAGTTGACTTTTAATGATCCGCGACGATTTGGCGTGATAGATTTGCTTGAAACAGGATCATTAGAAACAAGTGCTACTTTAGCACACATAGGGCCCGAGCCATTAAGTAATAGTTTCAATGAAGCGTATTTTACGGACACTATAAAGTCAAAAAAAACAAATATAAAAGCCACCCTACTGGATCAGCGAATTGTTGCTGGCCTCGGTAACATATACGTTTGCGAAGCATTATTTCGAGCAGGGATTTCCCCAAAACATCGGGTGTATCGCTTATCACACAAAAAACTCAGTTCACTAGTACCTATAATTAAAGAGATTCTCATGGAGGCAATAACAGCAGGTGGTTCCTCGCTGAGAGACTTTCGCCATGCATCGGGGGATTTAGGATACTTTCAACATCGTTTCGATGTTTATGGCCGAGAAGGCCAAGAGTGTTGTAATACAGACTGCAAGACGAAAATAAGACGTATAATTCAGGCAGGTCGTTCAAGCTTTTATTGTAGTAAGTGCCAAAGATAACTTGTGTCTTCTGAAAGAAATGATAGAAAAACAACTTAAAAATTCAATGAAAGACCTGAAACATGGCTTATGAGACAATCATAGTTGACGTTGAAGATCATGTTTGTGTTATCAAACTTAACCGTCCTGAGGCGTTAAATGCACTTAACAACCAGCTTCTCAGAGAGCTTGCGGAAGCCCTAGAAGATTGTCAAAAAAATGATAAGGTAAGGTGCATAGTACTAACAGGATCTGAGAAAGCATTCGCTGCAGGTGCTGATATAAAAATGATGCGAGAGAAAAACTTTTCCGAAGTGTTCTTGGAAGATATGTTTACCAATGAGTCAGAACGAATTGGCAGAATCAGAAAACCAATAATTGCCGCAGTATCTGGTTATGCACTGGGGGGAGGGTGTGAATTAGCAATGATGTGCGATTTTATCATTTGTTCAGATTCAGCTAAATTTGGCCAGCCTGAAATCAATTTGGGTGTATCTGCTGGGTTGGGAGGCACACAAAGATTAACGCGGTATGTTGGTAAATCCAAAGCGATGGAAATGAACCTAACAGGTCGATTGATGGAAGCAGATGAAGCCGAGAGATGTGGGTTAGTTAGCAGAATTGTTCCAGTTAAGAAGTTGTTAGATGAAGCTTTATCTGCAGCACTTAAGATATCTGAAAAATCAATGTTAACAACAATGGCGGTTAAAGAAATGGTGAATAGATCCTATGAAACACCATTGTCCGAGGGACTACTTTTTGAACGCCGAGTTTTTCATGCATTGTTTTCGACCGAAGATCAAAAAGAAGGTATGGAAGCATTTAGTGAAAAACGTGATGCTCAGTTCCGAGATAGATAATAAAAATCAAATAATTTGTTAGTGGATGTGTTGACTCGAATTGAAGAGACGCCTAAAGAACAGTAAAATTTAGTAAAATAAGGGTTTGTAAATGGCTAATACGCCTCAATCAAAAAAGCGTGCTCGACAAAACGACCGCAAATTGGAAGTAAATAAAGCAAGAAGGTCACGCATTCGAACGTTTTTGAAGCAAGTGGAAGAAGCTATTACTTCAGGCGATAAGACTGTAGCTGCTTCGGCGTTAAAGTCTGCTCAACCTGAGCTTATGCGAGGGGTTACTAAAGGCGTTTACAAGAAAAATACTGTTTCTAGAAAAATGTCACGGCTTTCTGCTAGAGTAAAAAGCATGGCTTGATAATAAAAAAAAATTAGATTTGAGAGGGGACGCCATGGGCGTCCTTTTGCTTTTAATGAGTACTTTTTACCATATTGAGAGATTCTCTGTATTTTTTTTTGAGTCAAGTCTTAAGTTGTGTTGAATGATTCAGAAAACACTTGTTAAGTTCAATTTAGCGAGTCGTTCGCCTGGGGGGTTCAGTTTATTATTTGGGGCATGCCACGCTCCGTCTAATGCTGGCCAATTTAAAATTTGTAACATCGCTGGTGAAATGTAAATTCACTTAGCTAGATCAGTGTACAACTTTAGCAGGTAGTAACGCCTTTAAACTGTTGGGCTGGAATATTACTGAAGTTTTGGGAATTAAAAGATGAACAAAGATTTATGGGGAAAAATTCAAGAAGAACTTCAGGAAACAATAGGCAAAAATAACTTTACCAACTGGATATCACCACTGGACTTCTCAGAAGTAGTCGATGGCGTAGCAGTTTTTTACGTCCCCACAACCTTTTTAGGTAATTATGTTTCACAAAATTTTAGTGAGGCAATTTTATTTAAACTTAATAGTATTGATAGAAGTATTAACCGAGTTTCATTTAAGGTTAATGCTGAAGGTGTAGTAAAAAAGTCTGTTCAGAAAAATGAAGTAAAAACCATTAAGTCCGCAATAAAGCGTTCTGAAGTTATACCCGGAGCTCCTTTAGATCCAAGGTTCACTTTTGATAGTTTTATAGTCGGAAAACCTAATGAACTGGCTCATGCAGCTGCTAGACGAGTAGCAGATGGCACGGCTGTCACATTCAATCCGCTGTTTTTATATGGGGGCGTAGGGTTAGGTAAAACACATTTAATGCATGCTATAGCATGGGAGTTATCAACGAAAAGACCTGATTTAAATGTGTTATATTTATCTGCTGAACAGTTTATGTACCGTTTCGTTCAGTCGTTAAGAGAACGAAAGATGATGGATTTTAAACAAATTTTTCGATCCGTTGATATATTAATGGTCGACGACGTTCAGTTTATTGCAGGGAAAGATAGCACTCAAGAAGAGTTCTTTCACACTTTCAACGCACTCGTAGATCAAGGAAAGCAAATTATTATTTCAGCGGATAGGGCCCCAGGTGAAATAAAAGGACTCGAGGAGCGAATTAAAAGTAGATTGCAGTGTGGGTTAGTTGTAGATTTACACCCAACTAATTACGAGCTGCGGCTAGGAATTTTGCAGTCAAAAGTTGAGTTATACAGTAAACAGTATCCAGATCTAAGCTTAGATCCTGAAGTTTTAGAATTTCTGGCACTTCGGATATCAACAAATGTTAGAGTTCTTGAAGGTGCTTTGACACGGTTATTTGCTTTTGCGTCTTTAGTTGGCCGCCATATAACTTTAGAAGTTACACAAGACTGTCTCGCGGATGTGCTCAGAGCCTCAGAAAGAAAAATTACAATTGAGGAAATTCAACGAAAGGTTTCTGACCATTACAATATTCGCCTCTCAGATATGATTGGACCAAAAAGATTACGGACTTATGCACGTCCCCGACAAATTGCTATGTATCTCGCAAAATACCTAACGAGTCGCAGCCTTCCTGAAATAGGCAGAAGATTTGGAGGCCGAGATCATACAACTGTAATGCATGGTGTTAAGCGAATAGAAGAATTGAAAAGCCAAGATGGCCAGGTCGCGGAAGATGTCGAAATCTTGCGCCGCGCACTCGAAGCGTAAGGCAAAATATCAAGTAAGAATAAATATTGCTATTTTAACTTAAACCTCAATTTAAGTTAGTTTATAGAAAACACTTGAGCACATCTAAAAATGGTTTAACCTGATATTCCGATTAGTTCATTATAGGAGCAAGGGGAATGAAATTAAGCATAGAGAGAAATACCCTTTTAAAAGCTGTATCTCACGCTCAATCAGTAGTCGAACGTCGCAATACAATTCCTATTCTTGCTAATGTACTGATTGAAGCAGAAGATGGTAAAGTTCAATTTCGGGCCACGGACCTCGATGTAGAGATAGTTGATCGGGTGCAGGCTAAAGTTGAGCGTACTGGCTCCACCACAGTTTCTGCTGTATTATTGCATGAAATTGCTCGTAAATTACCAGATGGGGCTTTAATTGAGCTGACAGCTGATACATCTACTGGCCGGTTAACAGTAGAAGCAGGACGATCGAATTTTTCTTTAGCGACGCTTCCTAAAGAAGATTTTCCGATTATGGCATCATCAGAGTATGCGGCAAACTTTTCTGCAAAGTCTGGCGATCTACGTCGATTATTTGATAAATCTAGATTTGCTATTTCAACCGAGGAGACCCGATACTATTTAAATGGTGTTTACATGCATTCTGCTACTTTTGAAAGTTCAAAAGTACTGCGGTGCGTAGCTACTGACGGTCACAGACTAGCAAGAGTAGATACTGCAATACCGCAGGGAGCAGAAGACTTACCAGGGGTCATTATTCCTAGAAAAACTGTAGCAGAAATACGTAAATTTTTGGATGACGATGAAGTTGAAATAGCTGTATCAGTTTCAGAGACAAAGGTCCGGTTTGCGACACCCGACATTACCTTAACTTCTAAGGTAATTGAAGGAACTTTTCCTGATTATACTCGCGTAATTCCTGCATCAAACGAAAAAAAATTGGAAGTTGATGCAGCCGAATTTGCAAAAGCTGTTGACAGAGTGTCTACTGTGTCATCAGAAAGATCTCGGGCCGTAAAACTGTGTTTAGAGGATGATCAACTTACATTGATTGTTAATTCTCCAGACAGTGGAGCGGCTGAAGAGCAAGTAGCAGTTGCCTATAACGATGAGCGTTTAGAAATAGGCTTCAATGCCAAATATTTACTAGAAATATCTAGTCAGATTGACAAGGAAAATGCTATATTTATGTTCAACTCATCTGGAGACCCTGTTTTAATAAGAGAGGGTAATGATCTATCAGCAGTTTACGTCGTAATGCCAATGCGAGTGTAATAAATTTATTTAGAAATAAGGTTTTGTCTTGCATATTAGTCAGCTGACATTATCACATTTTAGATCTCACAAATTTACACAAGTTCCAGTTGGCAATGGTCCAATAGCGTTATTTGGAAGCAATGGTGCAGGAAAAACAAATATACTTGAGGGTATTTCCTTGCTTTCACCTGGAAAGGGTCTGAGACGGGCTAACGCGGCCGACTTAAGCAAAAGTCCTGAGAATATTGGATGGAAATTGAATGCAGAAGTAGTATCCGGTACAAATTCTAATTTGATTGAAACCTCTTGGAAAGCGACCTCATCTCGAACAGTCAAAATTAATGATAAAATTGCTAGACAAAACGATTTGGCAAAATTTGTGAGGGTAGTCTGGTTATTACCGTCTATGGATCGCCTTTGGATAGAGGGCGCAGAGGGTAGACGTAAATTTCTTGACCGTCTTACTCTGAGTTTTTTTCCAAAACACGCGGATTGTGTATTAAATTATGAGAAAGCGATGCGAGAAAGAAACCGTCTTTTAAAAGAAAAAATGACTGATGGTGTGTGGTATAAGGCCCTCGAAAGCCAGATGGCTAAAAATGGCCTTTTAATTCAATTAAATCGTAAAGCTGCTTTGAAAAAAATTTGCGCATCGCAGAATAGCTCAACAACTATGTTTCCGGCGGCTGATCTGTCGTTATCACACACAGACAGTGATATGCCAACAGATGAAGGTGAATTTATACTGTCACTATCGGAAAGCCGCCATCTCGACATATTGGCAGGGCGTACACTTATTGGGCCCCACCGATCAGATATGGAAGCCATTTATCTTCCTAAAGGAATTCCTGCAAAAGACAGCTCTACTGGCGAACAAAAAGCAATGCTGATATCTATAATATTGGCAAATGCAAGAGCCTTAAAATTGGAGCTTGGATATCCTCCGATAATGCTTCTAGATGAAGTATCAGCTCATCTAGACGCAGATAGACGGTCGGCTTTATATGCTGAAATAAATGATCTTAAAGTCCAAGCGTGGATGACCGGCACTGATAAAAATCTTTTCTCTGAACTTGGCAAAGATGCCCAACATTTCAGCGTTAGCGAGACCTCAGGTGTTTCTGGTATTACAGAAAAAGATTTTTCTATTGATAGCACCAAAAGCTAGTCTTATAGACCTTGGAATGTCCATATCGATCAATGATCTAACGTTTTACGCTTTTGGTATTTTTGTTCTTTTTCTTACATTTGGGCCGGTCTGGATCACAATCATTTCAAGGTCAATATCGAGAGGCTTTTATGGAGCAATACCATTAGCCGCCGGTGTTGCTCTTGGAGATTCAATATGGCCCTCTATTGCAATAGCAGGCAGTACTGCGTTGGTAGCTTCTTGTACCAATTTGTTAATGTACCTAAAATATTTAGCAGTGATTATCTTCCTAGTAATGGGCATAAATTTGATTAAAAATCAAAATTTACAATTTCAGCCTCAAGAGCCAAAATTAAATAAAAGTGGCGATTGGTCTGGGTTTTATGCAGGGTTTTTGGTTATCTTAGGCAACCCCTAAGCTGCAATCTTTTACCTAGGAATATTACCAGGGGTTTTCAATCTTGTCGCTTTAACTCTGATCAACTATACAGCAATCGCATTAATATCAGCATTGGTACCATTTCTGGGAAATGTTGCCTTATCAATGATGATCGAAAAATCTCAAAAAATATTAAGCTCTTCTGCGGCTATGAGAAAACTCAATATCCTATCTGGGTACTTACTGATTTTTGTCAGCTTACTCATATTGATAGAAGCCTTTAAATACAGTTTATAAAGTGGCCTGATATAATTTCACTCTCAGGCCACCATGATTGATGGGTTCGCTTACGAAAGAAAACTTTATTTCAGTTGTCCTCGCAAGTGAGCGATCTGAGGTGATTAACCCAACTCGCCAACCAGAAAAGTAAGTACGAAGCACCGTGCCTAGCTTAGAATACAATGGGTAGAGCTCTTTTTTATCACCTATTCGCGCTCCATATGGAGGATTAAGAATTATCAGCCCACAGTCGTTTGATAAAGGAACCAAGTCACTAATCGATTGAGAAATAAAATTTGTTATATGACTTACATTTGCTGCATGCGCATTTTGCATTGAATTTTTTATTGCACCGTTATCACGATCATAACCAAAAAAAGTGGATTCCAGTTCTGGAACTATTTTATAGTCCTTGGTAAGCATTTTGAATAATTTTGAATCAAATGACTTTAACTTTTGAAAAGTGAAAACTCTCTTTCGTCCTGGCGCCATGCCAACTGAAATCTCTGCAGCCTCAATTACAAACGTGCCTGATCCGCACATTGGATCCACCAATGGCTCTGAAGGATCAAAATTGCACATTTTCAAGAATGCTGCCGCCAATGTTTCACGCATTGGTGCTTTCCCAGTACAAAGTTTGTAACCTCTTTTATGTAAGCTTTCACCCGTGCTATCGATACTTATTTTTACTAAGTTTTTTTCAATTCTCACCTTAATGCAAATATCAGACTCTTTGGAAATCCTGTTACCCACCGTGTGAACTATAGCATTTTCAATTCTCTCTGCAGCAGCGCGTGCATGATATATTTTTGATTTGCGGGAAACCACTTCTACACGTACTGGATGCTGTGCTTTGAGATAGTCCTGCCAAGGGAATTTATGAGCCCTTTTGTCTAACTGAGCAAGATGAACGGCAGGAAATTCGCCCAACCTCACCAAAATACGAGTTGCTGTCCTTAAATAAACATTTGCGCGCCAAACTTGATACCAGTCACCACTAAATTCAACGCCACCAATGATCGGCACCAAATCTTGGAATTCTAGCTCCCGTAATTCCTCAGTGAGGACCTTCTCCAATCCTGGAATACAAACGGCAAATAAGACAAATTTACTTGTATCAGCTATAAATGATCTCCAGATATTGAATTAAAATTTCTTTTGAAAAATGCAAACTTATAAGATCACTTGATCATACGTTGGCATGTTGTACATACATATCAATGATCAGGTTAATAAAAATATTATTTTTTGCAATGCTAATAACCCCTACTTTGGCATTAAGCGATAAAGAGCAAGTACTTATATTTGCTGCAGCTAGTACAAAAAATGCTCTGGATGCTGTCATCAAAGACTATAGCACCCAAAATGAAATAAAAATTTTACCCGTTTATGCAAGTTCAGCGACTTTAGCCAAACAAATTGAGTTGGGCGCTCCAGCTGATATTTTCCTTAGTGCTAACGTACCTTGGGTGGATCATCTTATTGAGAAAGGAATAATTCAGGCTACAAATACAAAACCTATTTTAAGAAATAAATTGGTTTTAATAACTAATGACCAAACACTGCCAAAAATAAAAGACGTTAGATCTATTGATTTTTCTATTTTGCTTCGAAACGAAAGGGTAGCGATGGGTATGGTATCCTCTGTTCCTGCTGGAATTTACAGTAAACAAGCACTTGTCTATTTAAACCAATGGGATGCGATATCAAAACAGGTAGTTCAAGCAGATAATGTTCGGACTGCACTTCAATACCTTATCTCAGAAAGTGTAAATTTTGGAATTGTTTACGCCAGTGATGCATATTTATTTCCAGAATTAAAAGTTCTTAGTGTCTTTGATGATTTTACACATGATCCAATAATCTATCCTGCTTCACTTATAAACCCTAGCTCACTAGAGGCAGACCTTTTCTTTAAATATCTGGTGAGGCATGAAACACTTAAATTTTTTGAAGAGTATGGTTTTCTAACAGTATCAGGCGGCTAGATCACTCCTTCACTTTCAAGCATCGCCACTGTCTTATTGCTAGCCCCTGCGTAGTCATTAAGAAACTCATCAAATTTTTTCTTTACAATCTTATCAGTGTTATTTCCTTCTAAAAAAAGTCGAAGGTTCCTTGTAAGTTCTGAGGGGTCTTTAACAACTTTTAATAGGCCAGCTTTCTGCGCTTGGTACGCAGGGAACTTTATTGTCCAAATTTCAGGGCCGACTATAACATTTTTATGCAACTGCAATTGTTCAATTATATTATGTGCACCCGTATGCCAAAATCCATCTCCAGCTACTACCTGGCCACACATTTTTAGATAAAAATACATTTCACCAAAACTATCACCTAAAATTACATCGATATTATTCCAATCGTTTGACACGTTTGGTTGTAGATCATCTGAAAATCCCTGGCTCCGCCGAATTACAGACAGACCAGAAACTTCAATTTTCCGAAATAAATCATCAAATGATTCTGGCGCCCTTGGCACAAATACATACATGGGTTTCAAGAGACCTTTTTCTTCACTAAATAGTTTAAGCGATTTCATGGAGTTTATGTAGATATCTGCTTCGCCAAATATAACTGATGAAAACCCAACAATTGGTCTTTTTTTTGGATTGACTAATGAGAGCGCAGACTCACCTGCTCGTGTATGGCTTTCAGGGATTGGCTGATCGAACCTAAATTCACCAACAGGAACAACATTTTGTTGACCCATTAAATTAAAGTTTACGGCGTGCTCACTAGATTTTGCCGCTACCCCCGAAACTAATTCTAATGGATGACCAAATAATTTTGTTATAAAACTTACGCGCTGCATTGCTTCCTTCGTTATCTGACTGTTAATCAAATAAATAGGAATCTTCCTTCGATAGCACGAAGCAATAAATATTGGCCACGTCTCAAGTTCACAAATTAAAACCAACTTAAGTTTACTTCTTGAGAAGAAATTGTGGAAGGCTGTGAAATATTCTAGAGGCAGATACCTTACAACGACTGAGCCAATCTCTATTTCATGAGAAAGTTTTTCATAGGCATAACTACGCGCAACAGGAGTTAGGCAGGAGATTACTAACCTTTCTTTACGATTAAGTAACTACTGAATAAATGGAAAGGCGCCACGGAACTCTTTAATCGACGCTGTGTGGATTAAGATACAATCTGCAATCGACTGCCCAAAACCAAATCTTTCAGCAAAATTCTTGCGGTAACGAGGATCGTTTCTAGATCGTAAAATGAAATATCCTATGATTATAGGAAAACATAAGAAAAGTATCCCAGTGTAGATAATGTAGAAAACGAATAATCGAAATTTCATAATACCACTTTAATATTAGTAAGCTGTGGAACGCTATATCCTTTTCACAAATGACATTTCATATTTTTGATTTTAAAAAACCTAGCAAATGCATAATCACTCCACATGGGCTAGGTTATTTTATTTGAGTTATTACAAAATTTAATCAAACCGATCGGCGTTCATTACCTTGACCCATGATGATATAAAATCTGAAATAAATTTATCTGAATTATCATTTTGAGCATAAACTTCTACTATTGCCCGCAATTGAGAGTTAGAACCAAATACTAAATCACATCTTGAGGCTGTACGAACTACTTTGCCACTGGTCCGGTCAGTTGCTTCATAACGATTTATTCCAGTTTCAGACCATTTTACACTCATATCGAGCAATGTGTTGAACCAAGAAGTATTTAATGCAACTTCCTGATTCCAAATACCATCTCCATTAGTACTAACACCAAGAGATCTTAACCCGCCGACAAGAACAGTCATTTCTGAGGCGGTAAGATTTAAAAGCTGACCTTTATCTAACATCATCTCTTCCGGTGATACTGTAAAGTCAGCTTTTTGGTAATTTCTGAAACCATCTGCTAATGGCTCCAAAACGGCGAAACTTTCTATATCAGTTTGCTCTTGAGACGCATCGCCTCTGCCTGGACTAAAAGGAACTTTTTTACCACTTACTTTTTCAATCGCAACACCGCCTGCCAATACAATTGTATCAGCCAAAGAAGCATTATGTTTGACTGCAAGAGGTTCTAAAATACCTAGCACTGCCTGCAGTTGTTTTGGCTTATTGGCTTCCCAATCCTTTTGGGGAGCTAAGCGAATTCTGGCACCATTGGCTCCCCCACGGAGGTCCGAGCCTCGAAATGTTGAAGCTGATGCCCAAGCAGTTTCTATCATCTCAGTTACCGAAAGACTACTATTTGAAATATCTAATTTAAGCGCTTCGATATCAAAGTTTGCGTTACCTTCCGGAATCGGATCCTGCCAAATGAGATCTTCATTAGGAACTTCTGGACCTAAATATCGTGACTTCGGGCCCATATCACGATGCAATAACTTAAACCAAGCCCGAGCGAAAGAGTCTGAAAATTCAATTGGATTTTCATGAAATCTTTTTGAGATTTTTCGATAATCAGGGTCGGTTATCATTGCCATATCAGCTGTTGTCATCATAGGCGAAACTTTATTACCGGACCCATCAACTTGCGGAGCCATATCAGCTTCATCTAGGTCAACAGGATGCCAGATATTTGCACCGGCAGGACTTTTTGTTAATTGCCATTCATACTTAAAAAGTAAATCAAAGTAACCGTTATCCCAGACCGTCGGATTAGCTGTCCAAGGCCCCTCTATACCACTCGTGGTAGCATCAACACCCAATCCTGATCCGTGCGCGTTGCTCCACCCAAACCCTAGCTCCTCAATTGGAGCCCCCTCCGGTTCAGCTCCAACCAACTCAGGATCACCTGCACCATGCGCTTTTCCAAAAGTATGTCCACCTGCTACAAGTGCAACAGTTTCCTCATCGTTCATGGCCATTCTACCAAAAGTCTCCCGAACATCTTGTGCAGAAAGCAAGGGGTCAGGATTACCATTAGGACCCTCTGGATTGACATAAATAAGCCCCATTTGAACGGCTGCCAGTGGATTCTCAAGGGATTGTCTTGTGCCTTCGTAACGCTTATCGTCCAACCACTCGTTTTCAGCGCCCCAATATATGTCCTCCTCTGGATGCCAGATGTCGGGTCGGCCGCCTGCAAAGCCAAAGGTTTTGCCGCCCATTGACTCAATCGCAACATTACCTGCAAGGATTAACAAATCAGCCCAAGAAATTTGATTTCCATATTTTTGCTTGATTGGCCACAGCAAGCGTCTTGCTTTGTCTAAATTACCATTATCTGGCCATGAATTAAGAGGTGCAAAACGCTGAGCACCTGTCCCACCACCGCCACGACCATCACCTGTTCGGTAGGTACCTGCTGCATGCCAGGTCATTCGGATAAAAAACGGCCCATAATGCCCATAATCAGCAGGCCACCAACTTTGACTGTCGCTCATCAACGCATTAAGATCATCTTTAAGAGACTTATAATCTAATTTCAAAAACTCTTTACGGTAATCAAAATCATCATCAAGGGGATTTGATTTTCGATCATGCTGATGCAGTATGTTTAGGTTTAGTTGATTTGGCCACCAATCAGTATTGGTAGTTCCCGTAATTCCCGTCGTTGCTGCGCCATGCATTACGGGACATTTACCTGTCAAATCTTTCATAATTTTTCCCTTTGCCATAATTTTCTTGGTACAAAACATAAAAAGACACGTTTGAAATTCTGAAGAATCATCCGTGCGATTCTAATAAATATTAGAATAATTCTAACATTTCCTAACGATAAGGTTAACTTGATTTTTACTACTATTTTAAAAAGATTAAGCCCGACAAAATTAGTGAACTTATCTTCTAGCAGGAGTTTGTGAGCTAAACAGACACAAGCCTGATCCGATAATAATCATGGAGCCCAAAATTAACCAGAAAGTCAAAACCTCTTCAAATAATAAAATCCCAGCGCCAACACCAAACAATATGCGAGTATACCGGAAAGGTGTAACAAACGAAACGTCACCAGTTCGCATTGCTTTCATTAACGCAAAATAAGAACCGCAACCGACTAGAATCAAAAATGAAATACCGGTCAAAGTCCACATACTCAACGAAACGTACACTGAGCCAGCCCAAACAGAAAATAGAATTCCTGCTAACATCACTGCTATGAAACCATAAAAACCTAAGTGATAATCAGACAATCTTGGCGAAGCAGCCCTACTCCCTAAATCTCTTCCCACAAAACCAAGCATTCCTAATACAGCAAATAAGACATAAGGAGAAAACCCGTCACCGGACGGCTTTAGAATTAAAATCACACCAAGTAATCCAAAAATAATTGCTATCCATCTAAAGACCCCCACGGGTTCTCTAAAAATGACAGCCGCACCAGCAACAACTAAGATCGGTGTCACCTGAAGTACTAATGTTACTAAAGATATTGGCATTAGAATCAATGAAAGCGAATAGAATAAACGACCTATTAGCTCAAAAACCATTCTTATTATCATTGGTCGCGAAAGTACTTCTTCTATAAATAACCGCTGTTTTTGCGCTTTACAAAAGAGTGTAAAAATTAACGCACCTCCAAAACCAAAAAGAAACAAAACTTGACCAAAGGGTATGCTTATGGAGATTAGTCTGATTAAACTATCCTCAATGGCAAAACCTAGCATCGCTAGAATCATCCAGCAGCTTCCCGCTAAATTGTCACTGGTTTTGGCTGGGTTCGTAAAAATCAATTTATAAATTCAATCTCAAAAAAAATATCAGAAACATTCATCAATGAGCAGAGTATTTAAACTTAATTTTTTACTAAGGCCATTGTAGCGCTAATCATGCACCTTCTTCTACGACAATTTCTGAAAATGATTTAAAAAATTTTGCAGCTAGCTTCTTTGCTGTACCTTGAATTAGGCGACTGCCTAATTGGGCTAATTTACCCCCAATTTCCGCCTTAGCCTTGTACGATAAAAGGGTGATATCCCCTTTTTGTAATAATGTTACGTCTGCTCCACCTTTCGCAAATCCAGCAGCACCACCATTACCTTGTCCTGAAAGAGAAAACTTTTCTGGACCGGCCGATGCATCTAGAGTGACCTGCCCACTGAAACGAGCTTTCACAGGACCAACCTTCAAAACTACCTTTGCCTCAAGTTGATCATCAGATTTTTTTATCAACTCTTCACATCCGGGAATACACCTTTTTAAAATATCCACATTATTTAAAGCTTCGTAAACAGTCTGCATGGGTACGCTTATTTCAATCTCATCTGACAATTCCATTAATTATCCCTTCTTTAAAATGTGGAAATTTAATTTAAATGATCAATTCTGCACTTCACTTGATAGTTTCACACCATCCAAGCTTCTCCAGAGATTATCCAGAAAAAAAAAGAATGTTTATTAACTATCTTTATCATAGACACCATTCCTAAAATTTTTGCGGACTTGTAGTAACTCTGCCAGTATTGATAGCGAAATTTCTTCTGGCGTCACTGCACCAATATCTAAACCAGCAGGTGCTTTTACTTTTCTGAGATCTGTCTCAGTACAGCCACTTTTCAGCAGCTTAGCTTTCAAAGAAGAAAATTTCTTTTTGCTACCAACAAACGAAATAAATGCAGGACGTGAATTTATTGCTGCAGATAATGCCCTCAGATCTTTATTTCCTTGCGTCGCTACGACAGTAACAACTAACGCACCTGAGATATTTGGCTCTGAGTCTTCATTGGCAATTTCAGTAGCCCAACCAAATTGAGGTGCAAGTTTTTTGAGAGCCTCTGCTACCGGTGCTTTACCGTAAATAACGAGTTTATGTGCTGGCGTATAAGGCTCGATGAATATATCAACCGTACCTTCTGATGGACAACCATTTCTAGATACTTTCTTACCGTCATACTCGTCTCCAACACTAATTCCAATCTCATCAATCGCATCTTGTGGCATTATTGAAATAAATTGGGGAGACCCAGTTTCTATTGCTGTTATAGTTGCCTTTGCCACTGATGTACGGATACAACCTCCACCAATCCATCCTTTTAAAATTTGTCCATCCGATGAAACAATAGCCTTTGCACCAGGTTTAGCAGAAGTAGCTCCTGCTGTCCTAATGATCGTCGCGTAGGCAAATGGCTCTCCCGATTCAGTTAGAACCTGTGCAAAGTCCAAAATATTTTTATTTGCATTATCAAAACTATTCATAGCTTTTCTAACTCCGACTCTAGAGAAGCCAAATCGTGTAATGTGTTAGCAGAGGAGAATAAATCAAGATAAGGGAGTGATGCTGCCATAGAGGCCGTGACAGGAGCATAGTCTTGCCAGCCCTTCAAAGGGTTCAGCCAGATTATTTTACAGCCACGTTTTTTTAAATTTTCTAGACCGTCTACCAGCTCAGTGGCACTATTGGAGTCGTAGCCGTCTGACATAATCATAACGACACTCCTGCTATTGACGAGGCGGCGCGCATAAGTTTTTGCAAATTTTTTGATACTGTAACCTATCCTCGAGCCGCCTCCAAAGCCATTTGCAATGAGAGAAAGCTTTTCCATAGATCGCCCAGTATTCTCATCTCGCAATGCATCGGTAACGCGCACGAGCTCAGTATGGAAAACATATGCATCTGTATTATTGTCATTGCGCATCAACGCTGAAAGAAAAGATAAGAATATTTTTGAATAAACATTCATAGACCCTGAGACATCGCATAACGCAACTATTCTTTTTGCCCGATCTGGTTTAGATTTATGTATTAATTTGAGAGGTTCCCCACCAGTTGAAAGACTTCTGCGAATAGTTTTTCGAAAATCTAGTGATATACCTTTCTTGGCGCAGACCAATCTTCGTGATCGCTTATCGCGTAATGCCTTACCAATCCTCGTTGCAACTTCTAATGCATTATCGATATCTTTTTTACTCACAAATTCACGTAAATCTTTACGCATTTTTGATGCTTCTTTTACCGCAACAAGTTCCCCTTCCTTTGTCTCATTTGAAAATCCAGGATCGTCATCAGGTTCCGTCAAAGATCCGGAAGAGCTGTCAGCATTTTCTGCCGCTTTTTCACCACCTTCTGAAATACTTGTTTTACTACCATTACAATTATCATTAGAAATTATTTTTTGTTTTACGCGTCCAGAGTCCATCCAATAGCTATCGAACAAGTCGTCAAAGCGCGAAGCCTCATCTTGATTGCCAACGCACAAAGGTTTTAGTGAATACCTGACTTCCAACGGGTCGTTTAAATTTATTTGAGTTAAGATACTTAGTGCTGTTTCAACTTCGGATACCCCTAATTTTAAATCGTTTGATCTTAAATGGGAGAAGAAGCCGACCATTCTGGCAGATGGGCCACTATCTTGAGCCGAAAATTTAGTAACTCGGGTCATGCAGCTTGTCCTGCAATGCGCTGTGCAACCTCAGTTGTTATATTCCACTGGTCTGATTTTGTCTTAAGTAATGTAGTCATAGCTGATTGCAGAATTTCAGGATCATGAGATAAATCATTGATGCCAAGACCTATTAGGGCAGCAGAAAAATCCAGCATCTCAGCAATACCAGGTGTCTTTTCTAGCTCCTCTTTTCGCAACTTCTGTACAAAGTCTATGATTTGGGCTGCGAGTGTAGAATCTATATCTGGCTGCTTCGCTTTTAAAATATCAATCTCAGTAGAACGGTCAGGATATTCAACATAACTATATAGACAACGTCGCCTCAAGGCGTCAGATAAATCCCTGGTACCATTCGAAGTTAAAATAACAATAGGCTTGGTAACAAAACTTATGGTGCCCAACTCAGGTATCGAAACTTGATAATCGGACAAAATCTCCAACAAATAAGCTTCAAACTCTTCATCTGCCCTATCAATTTCATCAATTAATAATACTGGTGATTTATCTTGGGTAATTGACATGAGGAGTGGGCGTTCCAGAAGAAAATCCTTTGAAAAAACATGTTTTTCAATTTGCCCTCTGGAAATTCCATCATCTGCGGCGGCCCTAATTGAGATTAGTTGTCTCTGATAATTCCACTCATAAATAGACTGGGCTGAGTCTAAGCCTTCGTAACATTGCAAACGAATGAGTTTAGTTGAGCGGGTTTGAGAAAGTGCTCTCGCAAGCTCAGTCTTTCCAACTCCTGCAGAACCTTCCAACAAAAGAGGCCGTTCCAACGACAATGCGAGCTGGATTGCAACAACTAAATCATTCGGTGCAATATAACTTTGCCTAGCCAATGCAGCTTGAAGCTCTTTCCATTCCATTCTGCTGTCCAATCTAGTGAGGGCTTTTATGCCCTCACTTTATCTTGCTAGCCATGCAATCCAAGGTCATTCGCAGTTTTCCATATACGCCAATGATCGTGAGGCATATGTGATTGACGCAACCCAAAAGCTCTAAATGCATCATGCACAGCATTTGAAAAAGCTGGAACACCGCCTACGTTTGGACTTTCGCCGACGCCCTTAGCACCAATTGGATGATGTGGACTAGGAGTTGTTGTGTGATCCGTTGTGTAGTTAGGTGTTTCCCAAGCTGTTGGTATGAAAAAATCCATAAGTGTACCGGTCTTCACATTACCCATGCTATCATATGCTATTTCTTGACCCATAGCTATTGCGAGCGCTTCCGTCAAACCACCATGAACCTGGCCCTCTATAATCATTGGGTTGATCCGCGTACCGCAATCATCCAAAGCGTAAAACTTACGGATTTCATGCTCACCAGTATCTACATCAATTTCCATCACGCAGATATACGCACCAAAAGGATAGGTCATATTTGGAGGATCGTAGTAACTTACCGCTTCCAGACCAGGCTCAAGACCAGGTATCGCCTGGTTATAAGCTGCAAATGCTATTTCCTTCATTGTTTTAAAGCGCTCTGGAGCTCCTTTTACCACAAAACGATCTACGTCAAACTCAACGTCGTCATCATGTACTTCTAACATATATGCTGCAATCATTTGAGCTTTCGCACGAATTTTTCTTCCAGCCATAGCCGTAGCCGCGCCGGCTACAGGTGTTGAGCGGGATCCATATGTACCCAGCCCATAAGGTGCGGTATCTGTATCGCCTTCTTCAATTGTAATCGAGTCTGCCGACAAGCCAATTTCTGAAGCCAAGATCTGCGCAAAAGTAGTTGCATGGCCTTGTCCCTGACTTATTGTACCTAACCTCGCTATTGCAGATCCAGTTGGGTGTATACGTATTTCACAACTATCGAACATACCTAAACCAAGAATATCACAGTTCTTAACAGGTCCAGCGCCAACAATTTCAGTAAAGTGTGTTAGACCAATGCCCAGTAGTTTTCGCGTCTTACCAGCTTTAAAGTCTTCTACGCGCTGAGCTTGCTCATTCCTTAGGTCATCATAACCAACAGCTTTTAAAGCCTTATCCCAAGCTGTGTGATAATCACCACTGTCATACTCCCAACCCAGAGCTGATTTGTAAGGAAATTGATCTTTTTTGATAAAATTAATACGCCTCACTTCTGCAGCATCCATATTTAGCTCTATTGCTAAAAGTTCAATCATCCGCTCAATAAAATACGCTGCTTCAGTCACACGGAAAGAGCACCTATATGCAACGCCACCTGGTGCTTTATTAGTATAAACACCGTCCACAGATAAATATGCTGTGGGGATATCATAAGAGCCAGTGCAGATGTTCATAAAACCCGCTGGAAATTTTGTTGGGTCAGCACAGGCGTCAAAACCTCCATGATCTGCTGTAGTATGACACCATAGACCAGTGATTTTCCCTTCTTTTGTCGCACTTATTTTACCTTTCATCCAGTAGTCCCTGGCAAAAGCGGTAGTCATTAGGTTTTCCATTCGATCTTCAACCCATTTCACCGGAACACCAGTTACTATAGACGCAACGACTGAACAGACATAACCGGGATAAGCGCCCACTTTATTTCCAAATCCACCTCCGATATCTGGAGAAATTACTCGTATGTTATGCTCTTCCAAACCCGAAATCAGGCTGACCACGGTTCGTATTGCATGCGGTGCTTGAAATGTTCCATATAGTGTTAACTTGCCATTCACTTTGTCCATTGACGCTACACAACCACAAGTTTCCAAAGGACAAGGATGTGTTCGATGGTAATAAACCATTTCTTCAGCGACCACATCTGATGCGTCAATCACTTGCTCCGTTGCTTCCTTTTCGCCTACTTCCCAAGTAAAAATGTGATTATGATGCTTCCGAGGACCATGCGCGCCATCAGCTTTGGGATCCAAATCTTCGCGTAAAACCACGTCGGACTGCAGTGACTCAAATGGATCCACTAATACAGGCAGTTCTTCATACTCGACTTCAACTAACTCTGCACCATCTGCGGCAACATATCGGTCTTTAGCAACAACGTAAGCAACTTCTTGACCTTGGAATAGCACTTTTCCATCGGCCAAAACCATTTGCTTATCACCTGCCAACGTTGGCATCCAATGCAGACCAAGAGGTTCTAAATCCTTTGCTGTAAGTACAGCTACAACACCATCGAGAGCCATTGCCGCGTCGGTACTAATAGATTTTACCCGAGCATGAGCATATGGCGATCGTACGAAATCACCATGTAGCATTCCAGCTAATTTAATGTCGTCGACGTAATTACCCTTACCCTGAGTAAATCGCGCATCCTCGACGCGCTTTCTGGAGGAACCTAATCCTTTAAGGTTAGCTTTTCGTTCATTTCTATCTGGCGTCATATCGTTCATTGTGCTGCCTCCTTAGCACTATTCATTTCACTAGCTGCTGCCATAATAGATTTCACAATATTTTGATAACCTGTACAGCGGCAAAGATTTCCAGCCATTCCAAACCGAACCTCTTCTTCGGTTGGAGTGGGGTTTTCTTCGAGTAATTTCGCTGCTCGAGTAATCATTCCTGGTGTGCAATAACCACATTGTAGACCGTGATGCTCACGAAAGGCCTCTTGCAAAACATGCATGTTATCTGGTGTTCCCATACCTTCGATAGTCGTTAAATCGGCGCCGTCTGCTTGTGCAACGAAAACAGTACAAGATTTAACTGACTTTCCATTCATAGTGATAGTACAGGCGCCACAATGCCCCGTCTCACACCCCACGTGCGGGCCGGTTAAGTTGAGTCTTTCTCTAAGCGCATGAACCAACAATTCTCGCGGCTCTGCTGAAAATTCATGATCTTCGCCGTTAACGTTTAATTTTATTTCCATTTTTCCTGACATTATTTCTCTCCCTAAGCCCGTTCCCAAGCACTTCTAATCGCCCTGGTAAGCACCATAGAGGCAGCGTGTTTTTTAAACTCAACTGGCCCTCTATTGTCATCCGCAGGATCTATAGCTTTAATCATTCCATTTACTGCTTTTTTGATATCATCTGACGTTACCGAAGTTCCAACTAAGCTGTCGGACGCATCTGTACAGAAAACTGGGGTGTCGCTTAAATTCGTCATAGCTATCGATGCTTCTTTGCAGACTGAGCCATCTTTGGAAATAATTACTGCAGCTGCGGCAGTGGCGTAATCTCCAATTTTTCTCTTTTGCTTTTCGTACGCGTAGCCGCCTTTTGGCGCATCAAAAGTTACTGCAACCAGCACTTCATCATCCTCTCGCTCCGTCATGTATGCTCCCTGATAAAAATCGCGAGCCTTCACTTCCCGCTCACCATCTGGGCCTCGCAAAATAAATGATGCATCTAGACACTGCATTAGACCCGGCATGTCGTTGCCCGGATCTCCATTAGCTACGTTTCCTCCGACTGTCCCCATGTAGCGAACTTGCGGATCAGCAATCTGTAGCGACGCTTCCTTCAAAATGGGAGCCGCAGAGGCCAGCGAAATATCGTTGATAATATCTGATTGTGTTGCCATTGCGCCAATCCGAACTTTCGAACCCACTTCAATCCCAAATAACTCTGTAATATTTTGTAAGTCGATCAAATGCGGAACTTCAGCCATCCGAAGTTTCATCAAAGGGATTAGGCTGTGCCCTCCCGCTATTACCCGAGCATCATCCCCATGTTCTTGCAATAAGGATATAACACCATCTAAATTTTGTGGTCTGTAATAATCAAATGCTGCTGGAATCATTTTTATGTCCCCCTTGAATCCAATTGGAGAAGGATCTCTGAAGATCAGACAAACTTCTTCTTTTAATTAATAGTTACCGCATTTTTTGCACGAACTGCGCCCTATTTCGCGCCAATGGCTCCAGGTGTCGTGATTATTGCTGCTTGAGCCGCTTTGAGCTGTGATCTACTAACGGGTATTTTAGGTGCTGTCGGAGGTCCAAATACACAGTAACCTTTATCTTTTAGACGCTCAAAACGATCTACCTTTACAGGATTCACAATGTAGCTGCGGTGAACTTTGATAAATCCAACATTTTCAAGTCTTCGAGCTACTTCAGTGATGGGCCAAACACAAAAATATTTTTCTTTTTCGGTATATACTTGCGAATAGTGACCATCTGCTCTGATTGCCAATACATCTTTTAACGCTATAAAAATCTTAGTACCATCTCGTTCACACGGAATATGCTGGTTGTCCAATTTTATTTCACCATCTAATATTTTCTCGTGCTCCATACCTTTAGAAAATAAAACATTAGGGGTCAGAAAGGTAGCGCTGACCCACAAAAATAAACATAGAATAATAAAACTTGATAATACTACTATGACTGCAAGAGTTTCATTACTTATCAACGGTCCAAATTCTGAACTTGTCGAAACTTCCACAAACTTAGTATTAACTATGGCAAGAAAGTGAACTGAAACCACTGAAATACCAAAACACAAAGTTGCGAAAAATATATTGCGGTTATTACGCTCTTTGTAGGCAACCCAGAAAGCGACAATACAAGAAAACAATGCCACAATCGAAGACAAAAATAATCCCTCTATAGTGTAAACCGGTTTACACAATTGCAGTCCTGCCATTCCAATGTAGTGCATTAGAAGTATTCCAGTCCCTACTATACAGCCGGCTAGAACTATATTTAACGAGGTTCTAACGAAGAAATGTAAAATCATTAGTGCAACTGCAACAACCAGTATGGCTATTAATGCTGATGCTAATGTTATTGCGGCGTCATAAAACACCATTACTGGGAGGCTTAAACCCAACATGGCAACAAAATGCATAGACCAAATACCACCGCCGAGAGCTACTGCAGCCATTGAGACAGATAATTTTCTCTGGAATAGGGTTTTTTCTGACAGATTTTGGGTTAATGTGAATCCGGTAAAGCCCGATACAACGGCCAAAAAAAGCGACAAAATAACCAGTGTTTGGTTATGTGAATAAGACAAATAATCCATGCGACATTCTTTAAGCTAGCAAAATCAGCTGGCACTACATTGTTTTCCTACACAAAGGAAATATGCCTTCAACACGTTAAAGATATAGCAACAAGCTCAAAGGGCAAACTTATTTTCAAAATTAACTATCGGTGCTGTTTAAATTTTCGTCCAACAGTCTAAATCCGGTGGATGGCAGATGTTAGAACGAAGAAAATTCTTATTTTTATCGAATTAATGCTCACTTCTTTTTCACCAAAGGTGAAAGGCACAACTTTAATATATGCTATTTTTTACGGAATAATTTGCCATCTTACTTTTGTAATTGCTGTTATTGCCATGATTTATCATATGTTCTACGGCATGCAAAAAAGCTTTGGAAATTTCGAAGGCACTCTAGCAATAATTGCTAATGGTGCATTAATCATACAATTCCCACTAGTACATTCATTTCTTTTATCGAAACGAGGCCAAAAACTTCTTAACTTTCTTGGGCCGAAAAACGTAGCTCGCAGCTTGGCGACAACAAGCTTCACGATTATAGCTTCGATGCAGTTATTATTTTTATTTATGTTTTGGTCACCTAGCAAAATTGTATACGAAATGCCCCATGAGTTTTTGGGATACATATTACCAATACTTTATTTCATCTCTTGGATACTTTTGATTATTGCAACCGTAGATGCTGGTTTGGAAGTCCAATCTGGAGCACTCGGATGGGTCTCAGTTTTGGCGAATAGGAAGCCCATATTTCCACCTCTACCGACAAAAGGCCTCTATAGTATGATTAGACATCCAATTTACGCATCTTTCTTTCTTGCAGTAATAACCGTCCCAAGTTGGACTGCTGACCAACTTGTTGTTTCACTAATTTTGGGTGCATATTGTATATTTGCCCCAATCTTGAAAGATCGTAGACTGATGAAACGCTATGGTGATGAATATCTGAAGTATAAGAATATTACACCATACATGATCCCCGTTAAAAATATAAAAAACACCTAAAGCTCTAATAAACTAGCCTGATGTTTTAAAATTTTGAGTAATGGTAACTTGGTGCCAATGGAGCGAAAAAATAGAATTAGGCCAAATATTTTTCGCTGAATGAAAATGAAATCTGACCCAAGAACTGAACTCGGTATTAAATCAAAATATAAATTTAGATTTTCCTGTACAATCAATTGAAAGACTTTTGATTTTTGAAAATCAAAAGTCTCATCTTTGGATAACTCATTAATGGTAACAGAAATTATATTCTCTAAAAACTTTGTACCTGCCATTGATGTTTCTTGAGGTATAAAATTCTTTTCCTGAAGAAAGCTCTTTATGCAATTTAAATCCAGGCTCAATGCGACGGACAGTAATTCTTTGTATAATCTATATGTGTTCTCAGATACCCGACAACATGCCCCAAAATCTAAAATACAGATTGATTTTCCGCCCCTATTCAAAAGGAAGTTGGCTAAATTAGGATCGGTCTGGACCATTTTGAAATTAAAAATTTCGTTAAACAAAAGTTCAATAAGGTTTAACGAAATTTCATCTCTTGCCGACTGATCGAACTGCATAATATTCGATAGTTCTCGTCCTTCGAGGAATGACATAGTAAGAGTTTGATCAGTTGATAATTCATTATATACTTTCGGCACGTGTATGACTTTAGAGCCGTTCAAGAAACCTGAAAAAAGATTTATGTTTTCCGCCTCTAAGTCATAATTAGTCTCCCTTTTTAGTAAATCACCACATTGAGAGAGATAATGTTCCAGAGGAAAATTTTCAGGTAACATACCAGAAGTTTTCATAATAAATTTAAGGGTAGCCAAGTCGCTATCTATTGACTGCTTAACTCCAGGAAATTGAACCTTTATTGCAACTACCTCACCAGATTTTAACGTTGCTTTATGTACTTGCCCAATAGAGGCTGCAGCAAATGGCCTAACATCAAAATATTTGAAATGTTTTAACCAGTCATCTCCCCAATTATGATTGAGCACTTTTTTCAACTGACTGGGTGTCATGGAATATCCAGAAGATTGTAGCTGTGCGAATATTGCTGCCAAGTCTGGCGAAAGAATGACAGTTTCGTCTAGAGATAATAATTGCCCAAATTTCATAGCTGCGCCGCGTAAGTTTTTTAGTGTGTCAACTGTTGCAGTCACATTTTTTTTCGAAATTAAAGCAGACTTGAGATCTGGCCTTTTCACAGAAAATAGATCCGACATTAAGCTTTGAGAAGTATTTATGCCTAGTCGCAGCAGCAGCCCGGCAGAAAGCGTTGTGCGCGCCATCGAACTTATTGGCAAACGCTTTGCATTTTCTTTTTCTGAAAGATTTTTCACCTAAAATTCCATTGCAAATCGTTAAACTGTTCAATTTATATTTAGCTGCAAAAACTGAAAGTCGACTACTACGAGAGAAAATAGTAAAACACATAAATTTAAACTTAATAATCAAATGAAACATAACTCTTGAAAATGATAAAAGAGTGCATAGCTCAAACAGGTAATCAGGAGACTAGAATGAGTAATTATACGCAAACATTTGAGGCCGATACGGGTAAAATATTAAACATTGTTATAAATTCACTGTATTCAGACAGGGATATATTTCTAAGAGAACTCTTATCCAACGCATCAGATGCGATACAAAAGCGAAAATTCTTAGGCCAAACAGATCCAGCTGTTTTGAATAACGAAATTGATAACATTGAAATAGTTGTTAACAAAAAGAAAAAAATAATTGAAATTACTGATACCGGTATCGGCCTTACCGATGCTGAGCTGGCTGAAACGTTGGGAACAATTGCAAAATCAGGAACGTCAGCTTTTTTACAAGAATTGGACGGAGAGGAAAGCTCAAAGGACGCAGCAAAAACGTTAATTGGGCAGTTTGGCGTTGGTTTCTACTCAGCCTTTATGGTCGCAGATAAGGTGGAAGTGATAAGTAGAAAAGCCGGCACTTCCAAATCAAGCATTTGGGAAAGTGATGGGCAAAGAGGGTTTTCAATAAATAACTCAGAGGATGAGCAAGTTGTTGGAACTAAGATAATCTTGCATTTAAAAAAAGACGCAAAAGAATTTGCAACTACCGACAAAATCAAGAGCTTGATAAAAAAGTATTCTGATCACATTAGCGTTCCAATAAATATTAAAGAAGCAGACGGAGAAATTGAGCAGGCAAACAGTGCGACAGCAATATGGACAAAGGCAACCTCCGAAATTTCAGATGAAGAGTACAAAGAATTTTATAATTCAACTTTTGGAACCTTTGACGAACCGTTTGCAACTCTTCATAATAAATCTGAAGGCACATTAGAATTTACTAATCTCCTCTTCATTCCAAAAACGGCGCCGTTTGATCTTTTTGATCCAGAACGAAAAACAAAGATAAATCTCTATATAAACAGGGTCTTTATTAGTAATGACCTGGAAGGGGTTATACCAACCTGGCTTAGGTTCATTAAAGGCATACTAGACACCACAAGCTTAGACCTAAATGTCAGCCGTGAGATGGTGCAAAATAATCCAGTACTAAAGAAAATTTCTAAGTCCCTCACAAAACGCGTTCTTTCAGAACTAAAGAAAAGATTGAAAAAAGATGAAGTAGCATACGATGCGTTTTGGGAGCAATTTGGAAAAGTACTAAAGGAAGGCTTGTATGAAGATATCGAAAATAAGGACAAAATTGCAGAAATTATAAGGGTACGCTCGTTCAAGGAGGATAAATTAATCACACTCCAAAGCTACCTTGATTCTATGATTGACGGTCAGGATAAGATTTATGTTTTAACCGCTGACACACTTGAACAGGCACAGTCCAGCCCACATCTCGAGGGCTTCAAGGCTCAGGGTATCGATGTTTTATTAATGACAGATCCAATAGACGCGTTCTGGACTTCTCAAATGAAAAGTTTTCAAGAAAAGGATTTCCTATCAATTTCACGAGAGAAATACGATATTTCAAAACTTGGTGAAGTGAAAGATGAAGACGGCGAGGATAATGAAAACACCGATGAAGTTTATTCACCAATCATAAAAGAGTGCCTAGGTGATTTAGTAGAAGATGTAAAAGCTTCCAAAAATCTTGTAGATAGCCCAGTCCGCCTGGTGGCAGGTGAAGGCGGTTTAGATTTTAACTTAGAAAGAATCCTGAAAGCTCAAAATCCCGAGTTTGAGGGTAGTAAAAAAGTATTAGAAATTAATCTTACGCATAAGTTAATAAAAAAATTGCCAGCGCTTTCTTCTGAGACGCAGAAATCTTTGTGTCGAGTATTATTTGAACAAGCACGGATTCTTGATGGAGAGATGCCATCTAATAGCCTACAGTTTTCTAAAGATTTAATCGCACTGGGTTTGAAAGTTGTATGAGCAAGCAGGCAGTCAATATAAATTATGCGTTTAAGCTCCCTTTTCGATTAAGAGTCTATTGAAAATTTTGGAATTGCAGCAAAATTGTTAACTCCAAACCAGCTTTCGAATGTTTCTATCATTTTTTGGGAACCCTCTATTTGAAGAGTGCCCGCTTTTCTCTCAGTGGCGAGCGGGCTTTCCCCTAACCATACTTTTGTAAGTGAAGAAAGACTCGTTTCAATGTAGAGATCTACGTCTAAACTTGGGTCCAGGTAACCAACATCAGGCCTTTCTTTACCATCGAAAATAAACCACCAATTGGATGTTTTCTTGGGCACATCCGTTATATTAATTTGTAAAACCGCAGAGTTCATTGGAAAGTATTCCATACGTAGATTTCTTCGAATATCCCAAATTAGTAAGTTTTCTTTCGCACTATCAAGATTGTGTCTCATATCTATCCAGCGCTTACCCCAACTACCAATTGCGTTAATGACATCAAAAAGCTCAATCCCAGCTTGGGTTAAAACATACTCAGATTTACGAGAGCCCATGGGGCTTTCTACGCGTTTTAGAATACCGTGCCATTCTAGCTCTTTTAAACGTTTGGAGAGTAGCGTAGGGGACATCTTAGGCACTCCCTTGCGTATATCATTGAAATGTTTTGAGCCCAGACATAACTCACGTACAATTAACAAAGTCCATCGAGACTCTAAAACCTCCGCCGCCATAGCAACTGAGCTGAACTGCCTGTAATGAGACCCCATCTCCAAACCTCCTAATAAAAGACTTCATAAATACCCTGTAAGAGAAAAGTTAAAACTTCACTTCAACATCAATTACGTTGGGTTAATAAAAATTTGCCTAAATTTTAATCGGTTGGAGTTTTCTTTAGCGTACTTTGAGTCCCTAGTGATTTATAATATTTATAAAAGTACAGGTTTTATTTTAAAAAGAAAGATTTTTCACATCTTTTATTTTTTAAACAAAATAAACTTTTTAGACCTACTTTTAAATTGCATGTTAAAATACGTAAACATGTTAGGCTTGAGGATTTTTATAATGTCGATAAAGACTGAAATTTTAAGTTGGATAGAAAACGAAAAGAATGAAATCATCGCATTTCTGCAAGAATTTATTCGGGCATAAAGTCCTAACCCACCGGGCGACACAACAGCGGCAGCCAACGTTGTTAGCACACTTCTACACAAACATGAGGTGCCATTTCGTTGGGTTGCCCCGCAAAAAACAATGCCCAACATTATAGGGACAATTAATGGAACGAGCCCAGGGCGCCATTTGGTTTTAAATGGTCATATCGACGTATTTCCCGTGTCTGAGTCCTTTAGACAGGAGGGATGGATTACTCCCCCTTGGAACGGTGAGATAATTGACAATAAAATCTATGGCCGGGGCTCCACAGATATGAAGTGCGGCACAAGTGCAAGTATATGGACCTACATTATATTACATAAATTCAAAAAAGAATTTCCAGGTAAATTAACGCTGACCTGTGTATCTGATGAGGAAACTTTTGGACCCTGGGGAAGTAGGTGGCTTATAGATAATGAGCCTGAGGCTTCGGGTGATTGCTGCCTGAACGGAGAGCCGTCAAGTCCGTTTACAATTAGGTATGGGGAAAAGGGCTTATTGTGGTTAACTTTTAAAGTTCGAACAGATAGTTCTCATGGTGCTTACACACATTTATCAAAATCAGCTACTTTAATAGCCACAGATTTTATAAAAGAGCTGCAAACCCTCGAGGCCTTAGATCCTGAGGTCCCACTCAATCTATTAAATGCACAACAAAAATCAGCAGGTGCGTTTGATCAAGGGATGGGAGCTGGCGCATCCATCATAGCCCCCAAGATCACACTTAATATTGGGACAATTTCTGGTGGTTTAAAAAATAATATGGTCCCTTCAGAGTGTTCCTTTGAGGCTGATATTAGACTTCCAGTTGGCTGCAACCTAGATAAAATCTTAAATTCTATAAATGAGATCGATAAAAAATTTCCCGCAGTTTCTATGGAGCAAAATATGCTAAATCCTCCATCTCATTGTGACCCAGATGGAGATATGATGCAGATTCTGAAAAGTAACGTGCAAGAGTTAAAAGGTTTTCAACCGGAGCCGGTGGTGAGTTTAGGTGGTACTGATGCAAGGTTATGGAGGTACAATAATATTCCTGCCTACGTGTATGGCCCAACCCCTACCGGCATGGGCTCCATTAATGAAAATGTTCCGATCGATGATTATCTACATATAATAAGGACACATGCTTTGTCCGCTTATGACTATCTTGCGAAATAAATATTATTCTCTATGGGCTATTATTCGGTCCCTAATGAGAGTTTGATCTTGCAACTAGACCTAGAAAGAATAAGTGTTGTTTATAAAATTACACTGCAAAATTCTGAAGGAACACTTTATGAAAAAACTAGACTTCTACATCAATGGAGCTTGGACAAAACCATCCGAGACAAAAACCCTTGACGTTATTAACCCAGCGACTGAAGAAGCTGTTGCAACCATTTCGTTAGGTTCCCAGGCCGATGTTAATTTAGCAGTAAGCGCTGCCAAATCTGCGTTTGAGAGTTATTCACAGACACCTGTCGCGGAGCGCATTGAATTACTAACCACTATTAGAGAAATTTATAAACGACGAATTGATGACGTTGCCGACGCAATCCAAACTGAAATGGGAGCTCCAACAAGTTTGGCAAAAGGAGCACAGGCAATGGTTGGACTGGGGCATTTAAAAGCAGCAATACGATCTCTTAGTAATCATGAATTTGAATTTTCGCATGGCAAATTTCTTATTAGACATGAACCAATTGGAGTATGCGGTTTAATTACACCTTGGAATTGGCCTGTGAACCAAGTTGTATCTAAGCTTGCGCCATGTATTGCTGCAGGATGTACTGCCATACTAAAACCATCAGAAATTGCACCCCTATCATCAATGGTTATTGCAGAAATATTACATGAAGCGAATGTACCGTCCGGAGTTTTTAATCTTGTGAATGGCCTAGGTCCAGAGGTAGGCGAAGCAATGTCCTCACACCCTGATATTGATATGATGTCATTTACAGGTTCAACGCGAGGTGGAGTAGCAGTAGCGAAAGCATCAGCAGACAGTGTTAAACGAGTTAGTCAAGAGCTAGGTGGTAAATCTCCTAACATAATTCTTGACGATGATCACTTTGAAAAGTCAGTGATGAACGGAGTTGAACTTTGCATGAACAATACAGGTCAATCGTGCAATGCCCCAACCCGCATGCTAGTACCTGAGAGTCGAAAAGAGGAAGCATTTGCACTGGCAGTTAAAGAAGCAGAAAACACCACAGTGGGTGACCCAAAAGCTAATGACACCATAATTGGACCACTTGTAAGTGATATTCAATTCGACAAAGTTCAAACGCTAATTAATGCTGGAATTTCCGAAGGTGCCACGCTTTTGGTAGGGGGCACTGGAAAACCTGACGGTCTTACTAAAGGCTATTATGTTAAACCAACAGTTTTTGGTGATGTGACTAACGATATGACTATTGCACGCGAAGAAATTTTTGGACCAGTTTTGTCAATCATTACATATACAGATATTGACGAGGCTGTATCCATAGCAAATGACTCTGAATATGGACTAGCCGCTTATGTGGCTGGAAAAAATAAAGAAGATTTAACTGCAATTGCTAGAAGATTAAGAGCTGGCCAAATCCATGTAAATTATGGTTCTGGCGGGGCAGATGCCCCCTTTGGTGGATACAAACAGTCTGGAAACGGGCGCGAGAAAGCTGAATGGGGATTTGAGGAATTTCTTGAAGTAAAAGCAATCATGGGTGGGTAAATTTTCTTAAATTAATTGTTGCATTTCAACCATCATCAAAAAAATAGGCGTAACCGTGACGAGGCTTCCTGTATTCAATCTTGGAGAATTTGAGAATTCAACAGGAGCCTCACGAGAAAAGCACTGCGAAGATCTGGATAAGTTTTGTAGCAAAATTGGGTTTTTGCTGGTAGAAAATCATGGCGTACCAGATAATGTTATTGACAGCCAATGGACAGCTGTTGAGCAATTTTTTTCACAAAAAATCGAGGATAAAAACAGAGTAAGCGTCCCCTATCCTGGTTATCCATATGGTTGGATTGGACCAAACAAAGAGGCATTGGCCGCCTCAAAGGGAGAAAAAACCCCACCAGACCTAAAAGAAAGTTTTAACGGTGGCCCAATAGCAACCCCTACAAAAAAAATTAACGATAATCGGGCGTACGAATTCTGTTATCAACCCACAATTTGGCCAGAGATTGAGGGTTTCCGAGAGGCGTGGGCGGAATATTATCTCGAGATGGAGAAACTTGCAGCTAAAATTATGTCAGCATTTGCTGAAGCATTAAAACTCGAACCTACTTTCTTTAAAAATTATATAGAGTTCCCAATCTCAGCACTACGCGCACTTTATTATCCTAAAACAACTGTTGTTCCCGAAGAGGGCCAACAGAGAGCAGGGGCGCATACAGACTACGGGTCACTAACCATTCTTCTGCCACAACCAGATACATCAGGCCTACAATTAAAAATAGAAAATCGATGGATAGATGTCCCTGCAATTAAAGGTACTTTTGTGATTAACATTGGGGACCTAATGGAACTCTGGACTGGTGGACGATGGAAATCGACACTACATCGCGTCGTAGCAAAACCAAACCAACCAGGCCGCAAAAGTCTTGCATTTTTTCACCAGCCTGATTGGGAGGCAAAAATTTATCCAATCGGCGGAAGCAATAAAGATCCAGTGGTTTCTGGTCCCTATCTCATGGAAAAGTTCTTAAGTACAGGTACTTAAGCTCTGTTAAATGATTAGTAGTTTTTAATTCAGCCTATCCGAGCCAAAAAAATTCAGCCACGGAGAACCATCTTGAAGCCAAATCTTAAAAACATTAACACAGAAAACATCGTCGATTTTATTGGTTCAATATTTGAGCGACGTGGTGGAGAAGAGTATCTTGGTGAACCTGTAACAATGGGACAGCACATGCTGCAGGGGGCAACACTTGCGGAGCAAAACGAAGAGCTGGATGAAATCGTGGTAGGAGCTCTCCTTCATGACATTGGACACTTTACCAGCGAGTTTGGTACATTTTCTATGGACGACACTGAAGATCGATACCATGAAAATGCAGGCGCGGCCGTGCTTGAGAAGTTCTTCCCAAGAGTTATCACAGATTGCTGCAGATATCACGTTGCCGCGAAACGCTATCTATGCGCAACAGATCCACTGTATTTTAATAAGCTTTCAGATGCATCTGTTCACTCTCTAAATCTTCAAGGTGGACCAATGTCCGAAACAGAAGTAAAGGAATTTGAGAGAAATCCAAATTTTAAGAAAATTCTAACTGTAAGATTATACGATGATGCCGGCAAGATCCCCGATATGGATACGCCATCATTTTGGCATTTTGCTCCTCTGGTACAAAAGATGGTTGAAAGCTGTTATTCAAAGGAAAAATAATTAAGAGGTTAATCATCTTTTTTGTTCTGAACCATCCCCGCTGAGCCTGGCATTGGGACTCTTGAAGTTGTCTCAACCTGATTAACTCTCTCTCTGTATACTACATAAATTCCACTGGAAATTATTAAACCCATCCCAATCCATGCTGTGGAGCTGGGATAATCTCCCCAAATTAAAATTCCCCATACAACGCTTACTGGTATAGCGACATACTCAAATGGAGCAATCAATGAGGCTTCAACATTTCTATATGCAAAAGACGAAACTAACGATAAAAACAATACCGTACCAGCACAAATTGCAATGTATATAATTTCCATGAATGTCGGCGAAACCGTGGCACGCAGTAAGAAATCAAAAGACATATTACCAGTAGAATTTAAGCCACCACTCCAATTAAACGCAAGCAAGGGTAACGCAGAAAAAAAATAGCACAGATGCTGAATTGTTATTAAAGCTGGTAAATTTCCATCTGATTTAAGGCTGCGTGTAAAAATTTGGAAAATTGCATAACTTATCGCTGATCCTAAAGCGAACAACATTTCTGGATGAAATTCACTTGTGCCTGGCTTCATTACAAACATAACACCAATCAAAGCACCAATAACCGAAGTAACTCTATGAATACCAATCTTCTCTTTAAGGACTATAGAGGACAATAAAGTTATCAAAAGAGGTGATATAAAAAATATAGATACCACGGTAGATAGTGGTAAACTTGCTAAGGATATAAAGAAAAAATACATGGCAATAACCAGACACATACCCCTTACAGAAAATAAGATTACTGTCCGCCATGGAAGTAACAAGACTTTTTTAGCTCCCTGGCCTATTACTGAAATTACTAAGATACAAAACAAAGCGCGGATGGCCACTATTTGAGCAAGGGGATAATGCGAACTCAAAAGTTTAATTAATGAGTCATTCAGTGGGATCAGAGCCATTCCCAACATTAAAAGCAGGATAGACAGTTTGGTGAGCCGATCGTTCATTATAAATCCACTTAAAAAACTAACTCAGGCTAAATTCACCTAAGTATTAAGAGTACCAAGGATGGCATTACGAGCTCGCTCAATAACGCCATTCAACTTGTCGTAAATGGATCTGAAGCTTGCCCAAAAATCAAATACTTAAATAACTAAAACATAGCTGAAATTATGTTTTTACCTTTTCCAACTTAGGATCATAAAGAGGCTTTAAGAAAACATTCGCCTTTACTCTTTCAGTGGCAACTTCGAGCTCGTATTCGCCTGATAACACATACTCTGTGTCAATGTATTCATCACTACGCACGTACCCCATGCCGATAAATTTGCCTATTGTATGACCAAACCCTGCAGAGCTTAACCAACCACAGCGCTCACCATTACGATAAATTGTTTCACGACCGGATAGGATGACTTCACTATCAGTGGTAAATGTAGCCATTATCTTTTTAATGCCCTCGGCTCTCTGTGTCGCTATTGCCTCACGCCCTTTGAAAGAGATATTAGATTTTATTTTAACTGCCCAACCTAGACCTGCTTCATCTGGTGTATGATCGGGACCAATATCTGACGACCAGGCACGATAACCCTTTTCAAGTCTAAGGGTTTCAATTGCTCGATAACCAGCATTTCGTAAACCCAAAGGTGATCCAGCTTCAATTAATGTATCATAAACAGTTTGTGCGTATTCAACAGGCAAATGCAGTTCCCACCCAAGTTCACCAACATACGTAATACGCAAAGCCAGAACTGGGCAACCTGCTATACTAATCTGTCGTGCCAATCCAAATGGATGACCATTATCTGAGACATCGTTAATAGTTACCATCTGTAAAATCTCGCGTGCTTTAGGTCCGAAAAGCGACAAAACGGCATTTGATGATGTCACATTTATCAACTGAGCATTAAGATCAGAAGGAATATTTCTGCTAATCCAATCAAAATCATGAGTAGCATACCCTGTACCTGTAGTTATATAATACTCGTTAAACTTTGTCCGAACGCAGGTTAAATCACATTCAATTCCACCTTTATCGTTAAGCATTTGAGTGTAAATTATCGTTCCGATTGGCTTATCAACACGATTTGCTGCAATCCATTGAAGTCCCTGTTCAGCATCTGGGCCGGTTAATATGTATTTTGCAAATGATGTTTGATCAAACAAAACAGCTGCTTCTCTCGCTGCTTTATGTTCACGAGCTACTGCGCCATGCCAGTTGGGTTGCCCAAAAGTGTATATATCATGGGGTTCCTCATCACGCTCAGCAAACCAATTGGCTCTCTCCCACCCAAGTTTTTCACCAAACACTGCACCCGATGATTTCAACGTATCATATAATGGCGATCGACGGCATGGGCGCCCAGTTGCGTGTTCCTCAGATGGCCATGCCATTGTATAATGCTTTCCATAGGCCTCTAAGGTGCGTGATCTAACCCAATTAATATCTCTATGAGGTTGCCCAAAACGGCGAATATCGACAGGCCAGAGATCGAAGGGTGGTGCTCCATTAGTAACCCACTCTGCTAGTGCCATGCCTGCGCCACCACCTGATGCGATACCATAAGCATTAAAGCCAGCACCGATGTACAAATTTTTTAACTCAGGAGCTTCACCCAAAATAAAGTTTCCATCAGGCGTAAAACTTTCTGGTCCGTTTAGCAGTTGCTTGACACCTACTTCTGAAAGTTTGGGAACACGAGGTAAAGCAAGCTCTATTAATTGCTCAAAATGATCATAACGCGATTCTAATAACTGAAAGTCAAAAGGTTCTGGGATGCCAGAAGTAGCCCACGGTATCCCATTTGGCTCATATCCACCCCAGGCCAACCCGCCAACTTCTTCTTTGTAATAGGTAAGCCTATCAGGGTCCCTTAAAGTAGGTAAGTTAGATGGAACGCCAAATGCTTCAGTAATCATATACTGGTGTTCAACTGAAACGAGCGGCACACTTACCCCAACGCTTGCGGCAAGATCACGTGTCCACTGACCACAACATAAGATTAGTTTCTCGCACGAGATATTACCAAGTTTTGTTTTAACTCCAACCAGCTTGTCATTTTCAGTTATTATCTCTGTCACAGCGCAGTTTTCCAAAATCTTTGCACCAGATTTTCGAGCACCTCTTGCTAGGGCCTGAGTGATATCAGATGGTGACGCCTGTCCGTCAGTAGGCAAAAAAGCAGCCCCCACAACATCACTAATGTCCATTAGTGGCCACAAATCCTGTGCTTCCTTGGGGCTTAATAATTGCATATCTAATCCAAATGAATGCGCTGTGGTGGCTTGGCGTTTGACCTCTGTCCAACGCTCTTGATTACATGCTAAGCGCAACCCACCATTCATCTTCCAGCCAGTGGCAAGGCCCGTGTCAGCCTCTAACTGATCATAAAGATTTATTGAGTAACCTAAAAGCTGCGTAATATTTGCATTAGAACGCAATTGCCCAACAAGCCCTGCCGCGTGCCAAGTTGAACCTGATGTGAGAGCTGCTTTTTCCAGCAATAAAACTTCGTAACCCAATTTAGCGATATGATAGGCGGTGGAGCACCCAACAATACCACCTCCCACAATTATAAATTTTGATGAAGATGGCAGACTCATTTTAGACCTCTAAATTTGTTGAAATTCTGAAATTGCAGAACTAAGTCGACTTAAATTTTCGGAGGTATAAGCCCCATAATCAAATTCGATTTCGGAATAAATTTCAGAAACCATCGACCATAAAGTTTCTCGCATTAAAGAGGTGCACTTCATTGCCTGATAAGGACGCCAATAGCTTTCCCAACTCTTATCAAAATATTGCTCTAGCATCTTTTGTTCCTGAGAAACTGACAAACCATTATTTCCCGCTAGACCTGCTAGATCAAAAAGTGGGGTGTTAAAGCCACCATATTCCCAGTCTATTAACCAAAGCTGAGTTCCATCATCCAATATATTTGCAGCCAAAAGATCGTTGTGGCCAACCACCAAATCGACAGGTCCAGTAGCGGCCTCCAGTACACCAAGTTGACGCTTCAAATCCGCAAGCTTTGAAATATGTCGTGACCCATCCCTTTCTAACCTGGACATATAAGACTGGTTTACCTGAAAGGGCCAAAAAGTTAGAACTGGTGAATTTAGATGCTTTCCTAATCCCCGGTGTGTTTTTGCTACCAAGTTGATCACACGTATCAAATTGCTGGCTTCACGAATATCAGCCTCCTCAAAAGTTCGTGCGTCTATAAATTCAAGAACCAATATTCCTGGCTCGCAATGAACAACATCTGGAGAAACCCCTAATTTCTGTGCAGCTTCACTTAGAGCTAGTTCATTCCAACGCATTACACCATGTTCAGGAATATCCTTTCCAAGGCGGACTACAAATTTACCATTGTCATCGGTGACGCAAATATTCACATTAGTTATACCGCCACTCAATGGTTTTAAATCTGTAGGGTTTTTGAAACACGGAAGAGACTTTGCCTTTTCAATCGCCTTATCAATCATAACCTTCCCTTGTAATACCAATCATCTTAGTAGAAGAATTTATATCCAACATTGTTTCAGTCTTAAAAAACCGAACTAAACGCATTCGCCACCGTCCATAACCAAGGCATGGCCGGTCATAAAAGATGACATATCGGAGGCCAAGAAAACAATTGACTCCGCCACCTCTTTCGTCGTTCCCCATCTACCCATGGGAATTGTGTTGGATATATAGTTTTCAAGTTTTGCCCGACCGCCCATCTGTTTTTCAAAACCAGCATTAAATGGGGTGTCAATAAATCCAGGACATAGGGCATTGAAGCGAATATTTTCTTTAGCGTAATCAGCGGCCATCTGACGGGTCATTGCCACCACCGCATGCTTACTTGTTGCATAAGCTATCATTTCTTTATCAAATTGTATTCCAGAATTAGATGCGGTAATAATTACGCTCCCACCTCCTTGCTTTCGCATATGGCCTAAAACAGCTCTGGAAGCTATAAAATGAGACCGAACATTAAGTTTCCATGATAAGTCCATTCCCTCAATTGATACCTGTTCTAGGTTACCTTCTATTTGATAGCCTGCATGAGAATGTAAAATATCAAGTTTACCAAATCTATCTACAGTATCTTGGAATAAAACATCAAACGCTGTGTCATCCATAACATCGAGACCATGCGAACTCGAAAGATATCCTAAAGCCTTTATTGAATTTGCTACTTCACGAGCCTTATCAGCCAATAAATCTGTAACAACAACATGCGCTCCTTGACTTGCCATGGCCATTGCACCTGCGCGACCAATACCTGACCCTGCTCCCGTTACAAACGCGACTTTATTTTTCAACAGATTATTCAGGTTTTTAGTTTGAGATGGATTGTCGTACGTCATTAAATTTCTCTTCAGTTTAGTGATATGGGTTCAGACAAGTGCTGGAACTTAGATTCATAAAGTGATGCATGCCACTTGTCAGTTAAAAAGTTTTCTTTACTCTAACAAATCTGGGCAACCATACTTCGTAACCTATGAATGGGAGGGTATCACGTGACTAATAAAGATCAACTAGGAGCACATTTAAGCTCTAAACAGCAACGTTTTATTGGTAAATCAGTGCTGGTTACGGGTGGTGCTGGTGGAATGGGGTTAGCTGCAACTAAAATGTTTGCCGCAGAAGGAGCAAACGTCTCAGTTTTAGATATATCTCATGAGGCTGGTAAAAAAATGACAGATGATATGAATGATGCAGGTTATGATGTATTCTTTCAACAAGCTGATCTTTCAAAGTCAAACGAAATTAATAGCGGTATAGACGCTGTGATGGATAAGAATGGTAGGATTGATACTCTCTTCAATCACGCCGGAAGTATCATTGTAAAGCCCTTCCACCTTATGACAGAGCCTGAATATAACAAACTCATGGATATAAATGTAAGATCTGCATTTTTTGTAATTAAACGTGTCGTTGATATAATGGTTAAAAATGGTGGCGGATCAATTGTGGTTACAGGATCTATTGGATCTGGCAAGGCATTTGTTTACGAATCTTTATATTGCATGACAAAAGCGGCAGTGCTTATGCTATCTAATAGTGTTGCAGTCGAGTATCGTGACCGTGGCATTCGCTGCAATGCCGTTTGCCCAGGCTTCGTAAAAACAGCACACGGCCTTAGAGAAATTGATGAGCTAGATAATCTGGGTCAGGAGTGGCAAGATGGAGACTTGGCTGCCACGCAGTTGAGAATTTGTGAGCCTGAAGAGGTTGCTTCAGCCGTGCTATTTCTCGCATCCGACGAGGCAAGCTTCATTAATGGGGCTTCGATATATGTTGACAATGGCTGGTACGTAAAAGGCTAAATGAAAAATTTTGTTGATTTTCAATCAGTAACGTGGTCGTATCATCAAACAACTACTAAAAAGATTGTTTGTTACTCGCGATTTTATTTTGCTTAGACAGCAAATATATTACGAAGTAAATTTTTCGAAAATGGTAGAATTTTTGAATTGAGTGAAAAGGCAGTAGAACATTTTAATTAAAATCTGGAGTTTATAATATGAAGTTTTATTTTAAATATTGTGCTAATTTACTAGCGGCATCTCTGCTTCTGGCTGGAACAGCTGTTAGCGCCGGAAACGTGCCTGAGTCCGACAAAACCATAAAAATTATGACCGGAGATTGGACCTCAATCGGCTTACAAGGCGAGATGATGCAACTTATTCTTCAAACTGTGGGATACAATGCTGAGTTGGTTGTCGCAGATGACTCCGGGCGATATCCTGGCTTTGAAAATGGTGATCTTCACATATCAATGGAAACTTGGCAAACAACCCAGCTCCAAAACCTCGAGAAATCCGTGGCAACTGGCAAAGTGCTAGATATGGGAGAAACGGGGCTAAAAGGCGTCGAAGATTGGTGGTACCCAGCCTATATGAAAGATCGATGCCCGGGATTACCAAACTGGGAAGCATTAAAGAATTGTGCCGAAGCCTTTTCAACTGCTGATACTGCTCCCAAAGGTCGTTATGTCGGTGGACCAGTGAGTTGGGGAGATCACGATGAACGAATGGTAGCAGCATTAGATTTACCATTTGAAGTGGTACACCCAGGAACTGATGCAGCAATGTTTGCAGAAATGAAATCTGCATATGACAGAAAGGCACCTATTGTGATGTGGGTTTGGCAGCCTCATTGGTTAACATCTGTGTATGACGGGGAATATGTTCAATTTCCTAAATTTGAAACGGACTGCTTTGATGATGCAGCCTGGGGACCCAACTCTTCTGATACATATGACTGCGGAAAGCCATATGGGTGGATTAAGAAAATGGCATGGGCTGGTGGTCAAGATGTATGGCCCTGCGCTTACGAAATAGTCCGTAATTATCAAATGGATAATGACACACTTGCAGCACTTTTGAAAAAAGTGGACCTTGAAGGTATGTCATCTACTGATGTGGCAACAGAATGGCTAATGGCTAACGATAGCACATGGAAATCTTGGGCATCGTGCGCGATGTAAAATCTCTAAAATCATATTACGCCAGTTAACATTCTGGCGTAATATTTTGTTTATTGGCTATTAAATAATGATGAACGACCAAAGTGTCCTTGCTCCACAAAAACGATGGAAATCGTCCATCTCTCTAATAGCTTCACCACTTATATTTTTTATTTTAGTATTAGCTGTTTTTGCCGGTCCTTCTTGGTTGCGAGTTATACCTGATAGTTTGATGTTCCCAGTAGCCGAAAAAGTAGGGGACGGAATAAATTGGTTTGCAAGAGATGCGAAAATTGCCGGTGTAGCAATGCAAGAAATAACACGCAGCATAGCATCTTTTTTTGATTTAATTATCGACTCAACGGTGGTTGTTTTATCCAAAGGTATATTTACTGGGCGCGGACTGAATGTCACGCAGGCAGTTCCACCTTTGTCATGGCTGGCAATTGGCGGAACATTAGCCATTATTTCATATCGCTTAGGTGGCCAAAGACTTACTATTTTAACAACTGCCGCAGTTTTATTTCTAGTACTTTTTGGTCTTTGGCAGAATGCCATGGTTACCCTTGCAAGTGTGTTAGTGAGTGTTCTTTTAGCAATGGCAATCGGGTTGGCCCTTGGGATTTGGTCTTACAGGAGCCAAAACGTTGAGAGTATAACGCGCGGCATAATGAATGTCATGCAAACTGTTCCAATATTTTCTTATCTGGTCCCAACGCTCTTACTATTCGGTTACGGTCCTAGCGCCGCTTTAGTTGCAACGGTAATCTATGCCTTACCTCCAATGGTACATAATACTGTACTAGCCCTCAAATCTATTCCAAGCGAAACAACTGAGTGTGGAATAATGATTGGCTGCAAACCTCGACAACTACTTTGGCAAGTGCAACTACCAGTCGCCTTGGGTCGGTTAGCGGTCGGTATGAATCAAGCAATTATGATGACACTCAATATGGTAATAATCGCTTCAATGATTGGTGCTGGCGGTTTAGGTTACAACGTGCTTCAAGCCCTCAGAAAGCTCGATATTGGCAGTGGGCTAGAAGCCGGTATGGGAATTGTTGCACTCGCAATAATTCTTGACCGTGTCAGCCAGGCAGCGGCATCGCGTGCCGCAAATGGCAAGCATCTTAAGCCTGGGCAGAGGCCTTTATGGCAACTTATTTTAGTTTGGCTTATTTTTTCAACTTTTGTATCGCAGGTACTTACTCCCTTTCAAACTTGGCCCGAAAACTGGGAAATATCAACAGCTGCATTCTGGAACGCAGGTGTTACCTGGATTAACATGAATTTGTTTCATATTTTAGAGGGCGCCCGAAACTTTGCACTCCTTGAAATAATGCGTCCTTTTAATAGCTTTTTGCAAACGAGTCCTTGGACTTTAATCATAGCAGCGGTGTTCTTCTTGGCCTACCATTTAGGGGGCTTGCGACTATCCATTTACTGCTGCTCACTGCTAATGTTTATAGTGCTCACAGGCTACTGGGCACCTGCAATGTCATCGGTATATCTTATTACAATTTCTGTTTCGGTGGCAGTCTTAATAGGTTATCCAATTGGGTTCTGGTTAAGTTCTCGTCCCGGTCTTAAAGGAACTGCTAATTTTGTATTAGATACAATGCAAACATTACCTACGTTAGTTTATTTGCTACCTGCGGTAATGCTCTTTAGAATTGGGGATGTCTCGGCAGTAATCGCTGTAATTCTTTATGCCTTGGCACCAGCCGTTCGGTACGCAATGGTAGGAATGTCCCAAGTACCACCAGCACTTTTAGAAGCAGCACAAATAGCGGGTTGTACTCGCTGGCAAACCTTGATTTGGGTGCGTCTTCCAGCTGCCCTACCCACGCTTTTGGTTGGTATAAATCAAACAATAATGATGGCCTTTTCGATGCTCATCATAGCAGCTTTAGTAGGGACAAAAGATTTGGGACAAGAAGTTTTGATAGCTCTAAACAGATCTTTAGTAGGTGAAGGTTTGGTTGCAGGGTTCTCTGTGGCATGTCTAGCATTAATTTGTGATGGCATTCTTAAGGCAGCAGCTGCGCGAGCAGATTCACACAGTAGAAAGAGGGTAATCTAGTGACAGAGAATGATTTCATAGGAAGCAAACTTGATGCGCCCGTTATTAGCTGCCGTAATATCTGGAAGATATTTGGTGCAACAAAAAGAGAATTTGCAACCTTAGCCTCAGAAGACTTAACAGATGAAGAAATTTCAAAGAAAAATTGGACAGCTGCAGTGCGTGATGCTTCTTTTGATATCAGCAGGGGTGAAGTATTTGTTATTATGGGTTTATCAGGTTCAGGAAAATCAACAGTATTAAGATGTATCTCACGATTGATAGAACCGACAAGTGGCGATGTACAAATCGAAGGAGAAAACCTTCTATCTGCTACGGATGAAAAACTGATTGATATTAGACGCCAAAAGATGGGGATGGTTTTTCAACATTTTGCTTTACTTCCAAATAGAGATGTTTTGGGGAATGTAGCATTTCCTTTGCAAGTACAAGGTGTGGGTAGAAAAGAAAGGGAAGCAAAAGCAGCTGAAATAATCTCTCTTGTTGGACTAGAGGGCCGCGAAGATTACTTTCCCGCTGAGTTGTCTGGAGGACAGCAGCAGAGGGTTGGAATTGCCCGCAGTTTGGCAAGTGATCCTTCAATATGGTTTTTAGATGAACCGTTCTCAGCTCTTGATCCACTTATACGAGCAGATCTACAGGATGAACTACTGAGGCTTCAAGCACAGCTAAGCAAAACAATTGTGTTCATCACACATGATCTTGATGAAGCAATTAAAATAGCAGATAGAATTGCAATAATGGACCAAGGACGGATTGTGCAAATCGGAAGTCCAGAGGAGTTAATTTTAAAGCCCGAAAACGACTATGTAGCAAGATTCACAAAAGGTGTCCCTCGTTCTAAAGTTGTGAAAGCATCATCTATTATGAGGCATACAGATAACTCTGATCTTGAAAACTTAATATTTGTCAAACCTGATGATAGAATTGCAGATGTTTCAGAAATATTAACAAAATCTAATGGAACAATCGCAGTGCGTGACGAAGCAGGTAAAATACATGGAGTTATAGATAGGGAAACTTTTATACAAGTTTTGGCCGGAGCAAATGTTTAATGTCAATTTGCTATTCGAGGGATTTACCCAAGTATTCAAGGGGATCATGTGATGTGGTATCAGATTTAAAAGTTTCAAGGCGTCGTCCCATATGGCATTTATTAAGGAAAACTTAAGTACCTGAATCTGTTAGAAAAAACTTTTTTGTGTAAAATCAAAGGTAAGATCGTTGCAACCGTCTCGCAATCATATGTTATTTTGTTCTAAAATTTTAATAAATTGGTTGTGATTTAAATCTGCTTTACTATCCTCATATAAATTTCTGGTGAAGAGTATGACAGACAGAAAATCTGCGAAGCATTTGATCATTGGCGGTGGCATAATTGGTTGTTCAATTGCATATCATCTGGCCAAGAATGGTGAGAGAGATATAGTTCTTCTGGAAAGAGCTAATCTCACAGAAGGGGCAACTTGGCATGCCGCGGGCTTAGTAGGACAGCTACGCTCTTCACGCAATACTACACGAATGCTGAAGAAATCTGTCGAAATGTATGATAAATTACAAAATGAAGAAGGTTTTCAATTCGATTGGAAGAAAACTGGATCACTAAGACTTGCGTCATCAAAGGAACGATTATTAGAGGCCAAAAGACTAGCTACAATGGCTAGAAGCTTTGATTTGGAAATGTTGATAATTAGCTCTCAAGAAGCCAAAGAATTATTTCCACTTATTGAAGAAAATGGGTTGCATGGTGCAGCATTTATTCCATCAGACGGCTACGTGGATCCTTCTGCACTTTGTAGTGCTATTGCAAATGCTGCAAGAAAATATGGAGCGCAAATCAATCAAAACATAGCAGTATTAGATTTCATAACGAATGATCGCCGTATAAAAAAAGTAAAGACGTCAAATTGCGTCTATGAAGTTGAAAATGTAATTTTAGCAGCTGGTATGTGGAGCCGTGAGCTCGGCGCTAAACTTGGCATTAAAGTACCCTCATGTGCAGTAGAACATCAATACATAATAACTGAGCCAACTGGAATTGAGGTTGGGCACTATCCAACACTTCGAGATCCGGAGCGACTTGTGTATTACAAACCAGATGTAGGGGGCAGACTTGTGATCGGCGGGTATGAGGAGAATACTATTCCCTTTGGTAATCCAATGATCCCAGGTGATTTTATTCGTCAATTATTACCAGAAAATTTAGATAGGTTCTTACCGCTTGCAGCCCTTGCAGGAGAAGTCACCCCTATTGTAAATGAGGTAGGCATACGGCAGATAATAAATGGCCCGATTCCATACTCTGCTGATGGTGATTTTGTTATGGGCTGGCAGCCAGGCTTTGATAATTTAATGCTCGCAAATGGGTTCCTTTACGGTATCGCAGCGGGCGGTGGCGCTGGCGAAATGATTGCGGAATGGATTGTTGAAGGATCACCTTCCTTGGATCTTTGGCCGCTTGATGTGCGTCGATTCAGCGAGCATCATGGGACACCTTCATTTATGTATCCTAGAGCAGTAGAAAACTATGCTTATCACTACAAAATGCGATATCCAGGACAAGAGCACGAGACTGCTCGTCAACTTAGGCTATCTCCATTTTATGGCGACCTAAAAAAAGCTGGTGCAGTTTTTGGGTCTAAAAATGGTTGGGAGCGTCCTCTATGGTTTGCCCCAAAAGGTACGCAACCTGTCGATCAATTAGATTTTCTAAAGCCTGGCTGGAAAAAATATGCAGCCAAAGAGCACCAAACTGTGCGAGAGGGTGCGGCTTTAATTGATCAGTCTTCATTTTCAAAGTTTGAAATTATTGGTGAAGGTACTTTAAAACTTTTACAGAGATTGTGTGTCTCTAATATGGATAAGCCAGTTGGATCAGTAATTTATACACAAATGTGTAACCAAAATGGTGGAACTGAGGCAGATATTACTTTTATAAGACTGAAAGAAAATCACTTTTACTTGATAACAGGTGCCGGATTTGGAGTTCGTGATAGCGATTGGATAAGACGCAGTATAACATCTCAGAGTTCAGTTCACATTTTTGAAGTTACGTCAGGGAAGGCGGTTCTTAATCTCGTCGGTCCGCGGTCACGTAATGTATTAGAATCTGCTTCAGACACTGAGGTAAGTAACAAATCTATGAAATTTTCAACAGCTAAAGAAATAACAATTGGTTCGGCAAATGTTTTAGCTGTACGTATCGGATATGTGGGTGAACTGGGTTTTGAACTTCATATACCAACGGAATACGCATCGCACGTTTACAAGGTACTGTGGAATGCTGGCCAAAACGAAAATATTGCTAATGTCGGCTATCGCGCGATAGAAAGCCTCCGGATGGAAAAAGGCTATTTATATTGGTCAAGCGATATCACACCAGATTATACTCCTTTTGAAGCCGGCGTGGGCTTTCGTGTGCATTTGCACTCAAAGGGAGACTTTGTGGGAAGAGCTGCTTTGGAAAAACAGAGTTTAAACGGCCTTAGCAAAAAACTCTGCACTTTTACATGTGATACAGATTTACCCGTCACCGGAGGTGAGGCCATTCTTCTCAACGACAACGTTGTTTCACTGGCTACATCTGCCAGCTATGGCTACAGTGTTAAAAAAACAATTTTGCGCGGCTATCTTGAAATAGAGCACTGGGAAGAAGTGAATTTTTCCGTTGAGGTTTTTGGCGAGCGTCATCCAGTGTATAGAGACAGCAGCCCTATTTATGACCCAACCAACCAAGCATTAAAAACTTAGGATAAAAGTTATGAAAAAATATATAAATGAGGTTATCGATGCTTTACAAAACATACCAGATTTTGAGGGTGTAGATCCAAGTAATATTAGTAGGCTTGGGGGCTTAACAAATTTGGTTCATAAAGTTGAAATGGATACGCAGTCGGTAATCGTAAGGATACCTGGACCGGGAACTGAAGAATATATTGATCGGGTTGTCGAAGCCAATAACGCACAGGTTGCAGCAAAGGTCGGTGTATCCCCAAAAGTCATTTATGCAGATACTAACTCTGGAATTATGATTACAGAAACTGTAAAAAATATTGAAACAATGTCTCCTGATCTCTTCAAAGTTCGTAAAGAGGCCCCGAAACGTGCGGGCTTAGCATTGGCCAAACTGCACAACTCAGGAGAGACCTTTGATTTTAGGTTCGAGCTTTTTTCGATGATTGATGAATACCTTGAAATTCTCTCAACTAAAGACGTCAATTTTCCCAATGGCTATCACGAAGTAGTTAATGCAGCCAGGCCTATTAAAGACTTACTTGAAAAAGCTAACTTGCCTCTCGCTCCATGTCATTGTGATCCGTTATGTGAAAATTTTCTTGATGATGGAAATATTATGTGGATTGTCGATTGGGAGTATTCTGGGATGAACGACCCACTTTGGGATTTAGGCGATTTGTCAGTCGAGGCGGGTATGTCAGACCTGCAAGATTTAGAGCTTTTACAAGCTTATTTTGGACGAGAACCTAGAGATCAAGAAACTGCTCGCATGATTATTTATAAGGCAATGTGCGATTTACTTTGGACACTTTGGGGATTGATACAACATGCAGATAAAAACCCAGCCGAAGATTTCTGGGCCTATGCAACTACGCGATTTGCGAGATGCAAGGAACTTATGCAACATCGAAGTTTTCAAAACCATTTGAAGGCAATCGAAAGGGTTATTAATTAAAACTAACGATTGCCTTCTTTAACCCAACAACACTTTGCGTGCCTAAATCGGTAATGCTTAACTGGAAACCGATGTCACATAGAGTATTTCCTGCATGCTATATAAAAGAAACCCATATAGAACCGTGAAAACCAAAGGCGCGGCCCAAAATTCATTTGTCATTTTAACGCCGTCAGCTTCTGCCCATTCGCTCTTAAGAATTCTATAACCGAAAATAATTCCAAGGGCCGATTGAACGAAGCTATATGTTAAAAACGCCCACGCATACTGTGGGCCAGAAATTAAAATTACAACGCCCATTATGAAACCTGCACCGGTAAAAGTCCCTACTAATACTAATGGAAAAGCAGCTCCATCGCCGGCTCCATACTGATCAACCATTCCTCTAGTCCCAAAAAGACATCTGTATGAATAATACCCTGCTCCGAGCGTTGCTATAATCCATATTATAAGGTTCAAAGAACCACCAAAATTCTCTACCATTTTTTTCTCCTTTATTGGCTAAGGTCTACCTATCATATGAAAACTAAAGGCTGGAAAAAAATAAAAATAAATATTTCAAATTGTAGTATTTTTATTTCATGTCCATAATAAAGGTTTTATTAAAAACGGCTTGATTATTGTGAATTGAAGATTGGAGATAAAGTTTCTTTGTCGAAATTTGCTCCACACAAAACAACTGCACTTATCTTACTATTATTATTCTGAGCGTCTTCTTCCCATGCAGCGTAAGCTAAGCCTGCTGACCCCTCTACAAGCATCTTCTCGCTCCAAGCAATCTTCTGAAGACCCACCTCTATTTGTTCTTCGGAGCAATCTATTAAATCATCGATTACTTCTGTGCCCAAACCAAGCGTTATTGTGTCGCCATCCACACCACCAGCACAGCCATCCGCTAGCGTTTCGTGATGGTCAACTTTCACCATTTTACCAGCTCTGATACTAGCTGCTAGTTCAGCAGAATTTTTAGCGCTCACCCCAACTACCCTAGTTTGTGGTGAAAAGGCTTTTATTACAGAACCAATGCCCGAAATTAACCCTCCTCCGCCGATAGAGACATACACCACATCCAGTTTGGGAAGCTGATCCAATAACTCGATTGCTAGTGTTCCTTGACCAGCAATAATCTGCGGATCATTATAAGGTGAAACATATATTTTTCCCTGCTCTTTCGCTAGCTTCTGCGCATGTTGCTCAGCAATGCCAGAGTCATTGGAATGCAAAATAGTTTCAACACCAAGTGCCTTAATTTTCTCCAACTTCTCACGAGCTACTGTTTCAGGTAGTACGACAGTTAAATTATGACCCGTTAACTTTGCAGCTGTTGAAAGGCCTAGTCCATGATTTCCAGATGAAGCAGTGATAGCTGGAATGTCGGTCGACATCGAGGTCAATTTTGACAGTGCGCCTCTAAATTTAAAGGAACCGGTTTTTTGGAAATTATCAGCCTTGTAATACAACTCAGTTTTTTCTGTTAGCATCTGACGAGATGGAATGCATGGTGTAGGGCTCAACCAAGGCTTAATTCGACTATAGGCTGATACTGAGAGAGCGGCCTGTTGAAGTACTGTCGAAGATGCACTCATAAGTAATATCCTTTAATTCTATTTTCCAAATGCCGCGGCATCAATAATTCCACTTGTGATTGCAATATCTTGAGCGGCTATACCTGTAAGATCTGCAATAGTAATATCATTATCCGAGGTGCGACCCGCACAGCTATTAGACAAAATATTACCCAATTCTACTACCTTTTTTGACAGATAAGTATCATTAATAACCTGAAACTCACCATGGTTTAGTGACTGTGACATCATATCACAAACTAAAAGCGAGGCGGACTCAATTAAGCTTGTTGGCAGTTCCTGCTTGCCATGAGTATCGGCTCCAATAGCCGTGACATGGGTACCCGGCCGCACTAAATTGTCCCCAAACAAAAAAGATGTCGCAGGAGTTGTAGTAATTATAATATCTGCATGTGAGACTTCCTCTTCTAAATTTGTGGCAACAGCAGCATTTAAATTATGACTTCGAAGCTCTTCCACTAGAGTAGCAGCAGCACTTCTATTTCTTCCCCAAATATTGAAATTAAATGATCTTTCAGGCATCAACGATGCGAGGCATTTAGATTGGAATTGTGCCTGAATACCAGATCCAATTATTAGAACTTTTTTCGCGTTTTTAGCTGCTAAAGCCTTGGTTGCTATAGCACCTCCAATGCCGGTCCTCATATCCGTGAGCCAACCCTCATCTCTTAGAATTGCTGTCGGTTCTCCAGTAGTAGCAGAGAAAGCTAGCATCATGCCATTTGAGGATGGGAGTCCTTTTGATGGATTATTATAAAACCCAGAGGCAATTTTTATTACATACGAGTCTGTATTACGAATATGACCAGATTTAACGTGACAGTCACCGTTCGATTCTGGAAAGCTTAAGTGAACGACATCCCCTGTTTGCACATGGCCATTAGAAGAGGCAACATATGCGTCGCTGATAACTCTTGCTGCATTATCAAACTGAAACAGTTCTAATATTTGAGATTTATTTAGATCATACATAAAATTTAAATTCCTTATCTTGTATCATCGTAAAACTAAAACCTCATTTACGTCAGTAAAATATTTAAATATTTTTTAGGTATTCTGAAACACGGCTCAAACCCGCTCTCAATACTTCCGGATTATTGGCATAACCAACTCGGATGAAGCCTTCCATTCCCATAGCCGCTCCAGGCGTGAACATCACGCCTGTCGTCTGAAGAAGCTTTACACAAAAATCATATGATTTGATTGGCAACTCAATTTTTACTAATGCAGTTGTACCCGATCTCGGCTTAACCCACGAGAGTTTTGTTTCTCCATCCAGCCAAGATGATAGATAGCTTAAGTTACCTCGGGTGATTTTGTGTGAGCGCTCCAATAGCCGATCAACACTCTCCAAAGCAACCGTAGCAAGATAATCATCAACCATGCCAACACTTATAGTATCGTAGTCACGGTGGATCATCACATCCTCAATAACCTTATGGGGCGCTGTCACCCAGCCAAGTCTTAATCCAGCCAAACTGTACGCCTTGGACATTCCTGCTGTGCTTATTCCTTTTTCATAGATATCAGTAATTGAGACTGTCATTCCAGTTCCTTGCTGGTCGGTGCCGCGATAAACTTCGTCACAAAGAATCCATGACCCAGCCTCAGCTGCTATTTCTGCAATTTGAGCAAGCATTTCCTTTTCAATAAGTGATCCCGTTGGATTATTAGGGTTTGTCAATGCGATTAGTTTTGTTCCAGGAATAACAAGCTGTTTCAACTCATCTAAATCTGGCAACCAATTATTCTCTTCCCGCAATTTTAAAAAGTGCACATCGGCACCTATACTCTTCGGGATTGAAAAATGTTGTTGGTACGTTGGAATAAATGAAACCACGCGGTCGCCACTGTCGACCAGCGTCTTATGTACCAACATATTTGCCCCTATCGTCCCGTGAGTAACAAGCACATTTTCAAAAGTTTGCTTATCATATAATGCAGCTATTGCTGTTCTAAGCCGGTCAGAACCTTTAATCTCACCATAGGTCATTTTAAGGCTTAATATTTCAGATAAATCTTTTTTATTCTTACCTGAAAGTTGGAAGAGCTCATCAATTGTCAAACTTTCTACGCATGTTTCCGCCAAATTAAATTCACATTTGGTTTCCCATTCATTCATCCACATTTCCACACCAAATGTATCGATTTTCATTTTGCTAACCTCACGTGCCTTAGCGGTTGAATTCTATAAAAAAATTTCCGATCATGTAATAATCTCATAGACAATAGTCTCGAACATCTAACTGGTAAACCCATGGCACGTCACTCTCGTTACGATATTCTTTTTGAACCTGTGAAAATTGGTCCTGTTACAGCAAGGAACCGTTTTTTCCAGGTCCCACATTGTAACGGAATGGGCAGAAGCTTTCCATCTTCTATGGCAGAGATGCGGCGCACAAAAGCAGAGGGAGGATGGGCAGTGGTTTGTACGGAAGAAATTGAGATTCATCCATCAGGTGATCACTCACCTTGGGCTGGTGGGCGATTATGGGACGAGACTGATATCCCAGTGCTTGCAAAAATGTGTGATGGAATTCACGAGTTCGGAAGCCTTGCTGGAGCAGAATTGAACCATGCGGGTCAGATGTCACCAAACAGGTATAGTAGAACTGTACCACTTTCTCCATCACACATCCCAGTTGCAATGCACGATCCGCTACAAGCTAGAGAAATGGATCTTCAAGATATTAAAAATTTAAGAAAATGGCACAAAGATGCCGCTATTCGCGCAGTAAAAGCAGGTTTTGATATTGTGTATGTATATGCGGGACATCAACTTTCTACTATCTCACATTTTTTATCACCCTACCGAAATCGAAGATCAGATCAGTATGGTGGCTCACTGGAAAACAGAGCTCGTCTTTTAAGAGAAATTTTGGCTGATACTAAAGATGCAGTTGGTCATACCTGCGGTGTCGCAATTAGATTTGCGGTCGATGAATTAAAAGGCTCAATGGGTTTCACTAGTACTGGTGAGGGACATGACTTGATCGAAATGTTAGCCGAAGAACCTGATTTATGGGATGTAAATATTAGCTCCTGGGAACATGACAGCGCCACCTCTCGTTTCAAACAGTCTGGTTATCAAGACGACTATGTATCTTTCGTAAAAAAGGTGACTAGCAAACCTGTAGTAGGCGTCGGCCGTTATACTTCACCAGACGCAATGGTTTCATTAGTAAAGTCGGGCCAACTTGATATGATTGGGGCAGCACGCCCATCAATCGCAGATCCTTTTCTACCCAGGAAAATTGAAGAAGGTCGTGTAGAAGATATACGTGAATGCATTGGCTGCAATATTTGCGTTTCTGGAGATGAAAGCCATGTCCCAATAAGGTGTACTCAAAATCCAACTATGGGAGAAGAGTGGCGAAGGGGATGGCACCCAGAGCGAATACAACCGAAAACTAGCGATGAGCGAGTTTTAATAATTGGCGCTGGACCAGCTGGTCTGGAAGCAGCAAGAGCGCTTGGTCAGCGAGGTTATGACGTAACCATTGCTGAAAAATCAACTGAACTTGGGGGCCGAGTGGCAAAGGAACGGCGTTTACCAGGCTTTGGCGAATGGGGACGCGTCGTAGATTATCGCGAATATCAAATAAAGCAGATGACAAATGTAGACTTATATCTTAACAGCGAAATGACCCCAGATACACTTACTGAATTTGAAGCAGATCATGTTGTTATCGCGACTGGTTCAAAATGGGCCAGTGATGGAATTGGCCGCGAAAACCCTCTAGGAATAAAAATAGACAAGGGTATTAAACCATATACCCCAGATGATATTTTTGCAGGATATCGCCCGAAAGGTCCGGTTGTACTTTTCGATGATGATCATTTTTACATGGGAGGCGCGATAGCGGAACTGCTGCGAAAATCTGGGTGTCATGTAACCCTAGTCACACCAGCATCAGAAATTTCCTCGTATACAGCTAAAACTCTAGAACAACATGCGATACAAAAACGACTTCTCGAATTGGGAGTATCTTTGGAGACAGCACATAACCTTAGGTCTGTGAGTTCTTCGACCGCAGAAATAGAATGTATTTATACTGGAAGAGTAAGAGAGATTGAATGTTTCGCCTCTGTTTTGGTGACAATGCGAACACCAATTGATACTCTTTGGAAATCAAACCCTAATCTTGATCGTATTGGCGATGTTATAGGTCCATCAACTATAGCAGCTGCAATTTACAGTGGACACCTTTATGCCCAAGAATTGGGCAACCCAACAAGTAACGAAGTACCTTTTCGCCGAGAACTAATCGATCTTTCAATGAATTAATGCGGTATAAAGAATATCTTGGAGGAGATGTTAGATGACTGAGAAATCAAGCTTTTTTAAAGTAGAGCCGGAGGGGCCTTTAAGAATTGGCTTGCAGGAATGGGAGACAATGGATCCCAAGAGCCTAGTATCTGGCAATCCTATTCAGCGGGGCCACATTTATCATGAATATCCAGACCTTGGGTACATGACAGGTGTTTGGAACTGTACCGAATTCGTAGAGCAAATGGGACCGTATCAAGTAGACGAATTTATGCTCTTTTTAGAGGGTGAACTGTTTTTAGATCTTCCAGATGGAAAAACAGTTCACATCAAAGCTGGCGATGCATTTATTATTCCAAAAGGTTTTGAATGCCAGTGGAGGCAGCTTGGATACGTTAGAAAAATATTTATGATAGTAGACGGCGATATTCCACAGGCTAGAAATCCCTCACTTGAAAGGATAACAGTCGTCAATTTGGATAAACAAAAGTTTGATTTTGATATCTCAAATAAGGATATTCAATTTTTGAATGCCGCCGGCACAATGCGGGTTGAGGTAGAGCAGCTTTGCTCACTAGCACAGCCACCAATAAAACAACTTGAAAACAAATTAGTGACTGTTCTTGAGGGCTCTGTTGTAATTGGTGCCGCAGAGGGTGAGACAACGTTTGGAACGGGTGAGACCTTTTACATAAAAAAAGGTGCTGAAATTAGTATGAAAACAAATCTTAAAACAAAAATGATAAATGTCTGCTATCAAACGCCCTGAATATGACGGAGTTATTACAGCAATTAACGTTTTTGTGAATTAAAGTGGTTTGCGGGCACGGATGTGGTGTGGACAATGTTCACCTGTTTTTAAAACAGTTACTAGCTTTGACCAAATCTCCACTTGGTGATCTATGAACTCTTGACCATGACGTTCTTGTAATTTAGCACGGTTTTGTCCTTTCAACCATTGTAACTCTTTTTCAGCCTCATTGGTGTACCAAGAATTTCTATTAACCAACTCAATATCTATAAAACCTGCTTTTTTCATAGCGTTTGCATACCTGCTCGGTGACGCCATAGCGAAATCAAGTCCTTCTGCTTTGATATAATCCGCCATTTGAGGTGAAGGATCATTATCGTGACTGATTAACCAATCAGATGCTGCAAATTGTCCACCTGGCTTGAGGATACGGAAAGCATCAAGCGCCATAGTTTCTTTATCCGGTATATGAATTATTGCATCTTTTGAAAAAACAACATCGACTTCGTCATTAGCAAATGGCAAAGGCCCAGGCTCGACTAACCTAATCGTAACTTTTTCAGAAACTCCATCTACTTTAACTCGATTTATTGCAGCATCGCAAACAGGCTTTTCTACATCAATACCAATCACACCTTTAGCGTTATATTCCTTGGCTAGTAGTATTGCGCATGCACCGGAGCCACAACCAATATCAATTACCGTTTTACCATCAATGGTAACCCCTTGTAAGACACGACGCACCTCATCCGCTCCACCTGGTGACAGGAAACCATCCCCCCAGATTTCTTCTAAAAATCCTATAACTTGTTGATCGTAGAGTACTTCTTCAGACAATAATTACCCCTCATATGCTACATCTAAGTTCAAATTATTTTAAACATATACTGAGGTGAAACAACTAAAAGCACCAGCATAAATTACTTAATCAATAAGATTGGGCAAAATTTTATTAAAATGGGAAAGGACCGTTTGATAAGTTACTGCTGAGCTTAATAGATTGGAAACCTTCTTCCCATCGATGAATAAAGCATCCCTCACCGATATCAATGAAGCCAACTGGTGCATCATCCTTTACGTTGAACAAAAAGCTACTAGCTGGTGAAGGCGCTGAAATTACAGTCTTTTTTTCAACTGTAGAGATCATAATGGAATGAATATGACCACAAACAATGCGCATACTACCAGGATAAACTTTTACTATGTTTTTGAACTCATCAAGGCCCGTTTTCAGTCCAATTTTATCCATAAATTTTATACCAGAATTAAATGGAGGGTGATGCAGCATTAAAATAACGGGTGAATTACCGATCCTATTCAGCGTATTTCTTAGAAAAAAAAGTGTTTCAGAGTCTAACTCGCCTTCACCAAAACCCTCTTTTAAAGAGTCTAAACCAATCAAGTGAATATCACCAATATTCCTACACCAATTTAATCTACCTTCTTTTGGGAGATAACCCTCATCAATGAATGATTTACGCATGTTTTCACGCAGATCATGATTGCCAGGAACAACATACACTGGTAGATTTAGACCATGCATGATTTCCTTAAAACAAACATAACTTTCGAGACTTCCATCATCACTAACATCACCACTTAAAATTATTGCATCGATAGGGCCATATTCAGGAGCATGCTCAATCAAATATTTAACCAGTGTGTGGAGCTGCTGTACTGTATTCAACCTGTCGGCCACTAAATACCCATCAGGCAAGATATGTGTATCTGAAATATGTAGTACAGTAGTCATTTAATACCTGCACGGAGAAATGCTTGCACAAAGTGTCTTTGGAATAACAAAAAGGCCACTAGAAGTGGAGCTACAGACATGATTGTAGCTGCAGAAATTATACTAATATCAACACCATTCTCAGGCGCGGCAAAAATGGATAATCCAACTGTCAACGGACGTGTATCTGGAGAATTAGTCACAATAAGCGGCCAAAGAAAATTATTCCAATGTGTTGAAACGGATACTAATGCATAAGCTATGTAGGTGGGCCTAGCCAGTGGTACATACACCTTCCATAGGATGCCAAAAATTCCGCATCCCTCAACCTGTGCTGCTTCATGCAACTCAATTGGAACTGATTTAAAAGACTGCCGCATTAAAAAAATTCCAAATGCACTTGCCATATAAGGCATTCCAACGCCAAGGATACTATCGAAGAGTCCTAAACGTGAAACCATTGCGTAGTTCTCTACAATTAAGACTTCTGGTAAAATAAAGAGCTGCATTAATACAAGTATGAAGACAAAGTCCTTCCCAGGAAAATCTAACTTGGCAAACGAAAACCCCGCTAAAGTTGTTAAAATGAATTGTCCAATCAATACCACCGTAACCAACATGAAAGTATTTAAGAAATACCTAATCCAAGGAGCTCCATCCCAAGCAACTCGAAAGTTTTCAAGGGTCCATGGAGAAAATAAGTTAAAGTTCACTGCATCTGAAGTGCTATGAAATGCTGCCCAAAATGCATAAACAAGAGGAGAAATCCAGATTAGCGCAAGTAGTATAGCGCCCGCCGCTTCTATCTTTCCGTAAAAGCGTGTCATTGGTAATGAGTCCGTCTATCAATGAACAAAAATTGAATTGCCGCTACGGTAGCAAGTACTGCCAAAACTAATATTGTCAGAGCCGCTGCATGGGGAGCATCAAAAAATGCAAACGCCATTTCCCATATATAGTAAAGTATCAGTTTTGAAGCATCCGATGGACCGCCTTTAGTTAGAATAAATAGATGATCGATTAACTTTACAGAATTGATCATAGCATTAACCATTATGAATAAAGTTGTAGGCATCAATAATGGCAAAACTATCCTGCGCGTATAGGTCCATCTCCCTGCGCCCTCAATATCAGATGCTTCTTTCAATTCTGGTGGTATGGTTTGCAAGGCTGCTAAATAGAAAATCATAAAAAAGCCAGCCTCCTTCCATATGGTTACAATTATTACAGCCCATAATGCCGTTTCCGGTTGTCCTAACCAGTTCACACTCTGAAAACCAAAAAGTGAGCCAATTTGATCGAGAACACCAAATCCAGGGGTATAGAAAAACAGCCAAAGATTAGCCGCTGCAATCATTGGTAAAACAGTAGGAGTAAAATAGGCTGTTCTAATAAAACCACGTGCTGGTAATTTGGAATTCGCCCAAAGTGCCATACTTAGTGCAATAATAATAGAAACTGGTATCGTGGCAGCGGCGTAAATTAGATTATTTTTTACTACTAATAAAAAGGTAGGATCTGAAAATAAGTCTGCGTAGTTTTCACCACCGATAAATTTTGATGGTTTTCTTCTAGTTCCACGCGAAAAGACACTTGCCCAAAGTGTTGCAATAGACGGATAAAATGCAAACGTAGTTAAAAGTAATGCCGCAGGTGATAGCAAAAGCCATCCATAAATAATTTTCCTGCGATTATGAAGATTTACATAACTTTGCATCTGCGGTTTACCGATTGTGAAAGGGACCGATCATGTAAGATCGGTCTCCTAAATTAAAGTTTTAACGATAGTCTTTTAACAAACGCTCAGCAGCTGCTTGAGCTTCACCCAAAGCATCCGCAGCGCTTTTGGACCCTGTCAATGCGGATTGGATCGCATTATTCAAACCTTCTCGCACGCGAGCAGTTTCAAATGTTGAGAACTCAGCCACCGCATGTTCCAATTGATTTCGTGCAACCAGCGCCGGTGGGAAAGAAACCGTGTAGGACTTCAGAGCATCAGTTTTATACGCAGCAGGTGAAACACCCATATATCCAGTTGCAATAGACCAAGCTGCAGCTTGCTCAGCTGAGGTCATAAACTGTATCAATTTTAAAGCAGCAGCCTGTTCCTCCGCACTTGTATCCTTAAACATGTAAAAGTTTCCTCCACCTGTCGGTGAACCTTTTCTGACATTTGCGGGAAGTTCAGCTACACCGAAATCGAAACTTGCATTTTTCTTGACAGCAGTAAGGTTACCCGTTGAATGCCACATCATTGCAGTTTGGCCCTCTAGGAAAGCTTGACGCAATGTGCCCCACTCCACAGTACCTCCTGGCATAACTCCATGTTCTGAGGACAGTGATTTCCAGAATTCTAATGTTTCAACAACTGTCGGATCGTCGAAATAGGTGGTTAGGCCATCGTTTGACATAACCTCTTTTCCATTTTGGATCGCTAATGCTTGAAACATCCAATACGGATATCCAGTGGATGGGATCATTATTCCATATGCACCGTCTTTTGTTAGTGCCTTACCCATCGATATCAATTCATCCCAACTTGTTGGGGGTGACTCTGGATCAAGACCCGCTGCGCGAAACATGTCTTTATTATAATAAGCAACAATCGTTGATCTTTGAAAAGGTATACCCCAAGTCTTACCTTCAATATTGCCGTTGGCCATCAAAGCTGGATAGAAGCTTTTTAACCAATTTGCGCCCTCTGCGCCACTGACTACATCATCAAATGGCAAAATTAAGTCTTGTTCAATAAGATCGTAGGCATCTATTGAAAACATCACTGCTAATTGTGCAGGGTCACCAGAATTTAAAGCAGAAAGAGCCCGCACACGGGTGTCATCATAGTTACCAGAGTATATCGCATTTACTTTAATATCAGGGTTTTCTGCTTCAAAATCAGCTACGATACTGTCAACAACTTCCGTTAATGCACCACCGACTGCAATTGGATAATACATAGTAAGTTCTGTATCAGCCGTCGCAGGCATTGAAATGCCAACTGCGAGAGCTGCCGAAAGGCCTAGTTTAGTTAGTTTATTCATTCCATTTTCCTCCCTATGGATAATTAAAATGGCAAATCAGGGACTTGCCATAAGGTCGCCTGCTTCATTGAAATAATGCAGATCTTTTTCGTTAAATGTTATATGCAGCTGCTCACCTACACATTTGGTTGATACACCCGGCACGGTAACGGTTAGACCGGTAATACCATTATGCTCGAGGCCTATTTGTGTTTCAGACCCCAAGAACTCAATCTCAGAAATCGTGCACTCAAGTAAGCTATCACTAGATTTTGCGATTGAGATATTCTCTGCTCTAACACCAACTGTTAGAGACGGATTAATTCCTTTAAGCAAACCCGCTTTAATCAACGCCATTGGCGGCGTGCCCACGAACTCTGCAACAAAGGTGTTAGCAGGAAAATTATATAGATCACTGGGTGAACCTACCTGCTGTATTCTCCCATCTTTCATTAAAACAATTTCATCGGCCATACTTAAGGCTTCTGATTGGTCATGGGTTACGTAAATTACCGTAATTCCCAGATCTCTCTGTAATTTTTTTATATCTTTTCTAACAGAGGTTCGAAGCTTTGCATCTAAATTTGATAGTGGCTCGTCCATCAAGCAAAGAGGTTGACCGGCAACAATCGCTCTCGCTAAAGCAACACGCTGCCGTTGACCCCCAGATAATTCCGCAGGCTTACGTTTTTCGAATCCTAGAAGTCCTGTAATTTCTAAAGCCCGACACATTTTAATCTCGCGTTCAGCCTTTGAGACACGTCTAACTTTCAAACCAAAAACTACATTCTCCGCTACAGATAGATGCGGGAAAAGAGCGTAAGACTGAAACACCATAGATAGGTTACGGTCTGATGACGCACTATTAGTAACATCTTTGCCCTGTATAAAGATCTTCCCCTCATCAGCGACTTCAAGTCCAGCAACCAACCTAAGCGAAGTAGATTTTCCACATCCAGACGGACCCAATAACGCCACAAACGAACCCTCATCAATGTCCAGAGTTATTCCTTCAACGCCTAATTGTCCGTTCCACCGCTTAGCAACATTTTGTATCGAAACAAAAGATTTAGGCTGCATTCTGGTCTCCCTCTAGCAGCACTAGGCGATCTTCTATACTTTCTAAAACTGGCTTAAAAGTATGATCAGGGATGCGATCTAATACTATTTGATCTACGTCTTTTATGTTTTCTCCCGCCGCCGGTGCCAAGCGTCCAAATTTAGTCTGGTCGAGCACAAGCATCGACATTCTGGAGTTTTGTCTAATTAACTCTCTAACTCGAACTTCAGAAATATGGAAATCAAGTAAAGATCCATCTTCTGATACTCCCGCCACACCAAAAATACCAAATTCTGCTCTATATCTGGAAAAGAAATCTAGAACATCTTCTCCAAGTATATCCCGGTCAGGCAGCCGCAGTTCCCCCCCGGGCAATATAATGCGATTGGTAATTTCAGAACTCAACGATAATGCCGCTGAAAGATTGTTAGTTATAATTGTTAACCCTTTTCTGCGGCGAAGGGCGTGAGCCACACTCAATGGTGTCGAACCAATTGAAATGAATACCGTTGATCCATCAGGAATAAGGGCCGCAGCAGCCTCTCCAATTTGACGTTTACTTGCTAAGTTGGTCTCTACACGTTGATCAAATGGCGTATTGAGTTGCTGCACTGACAGTTCAATACGTCCATGACGCCGCATCAGCAACTCTCCATCACACAACTTATCTATATCACGCCTGATAGTCTGAGTAGAAACGTCAAGAAGCTCTGAAAGTGCCTCAACTGAAATAGCACCTCGCTCTAATACCAGTGAGGTAATTTGTTCTCGACGATCTTGTATTTTCTTTGACATTTCTTCCCCATGATTCCATCTAAATTCTAAAAAATTACTTTTATAAAAACAACAAAATAATGACATTTGTACTTTTTATTTGACATTTTGGGTATTTTTTGTTGCTTTTTTAGAGATAAAATGAAAAAAACACCAAAATCGAGCGTTAATTAGAGACAAGACCCAAAATGCTAACTACCCAAAAAGTTTTTGAAAGATACGAGGATATCCGACCGCGGTTACCCCAAACAGGTTACCCTCAAACAACAAGTGATATCGCCTCAATTTTAGAAATTTCTGATGAGGTGGATGCTTTTATTTTCGATGCATTCGGCGTTCTAAATTTAGGTGAGCAGCTTATTGCTGGTGCCGATTTTGCATTAAAAGAATTAAGGTCAGCTGGTAAAGAAGTTCGGGTTTTAACCAATGCGGCAAGCTATGACAAAGCTGGAGCCGTAAAAAAATTTTCTAATCTTGGTATTAGATTTGACACTCAAGAAATAATTACTAGCCGCGACGCCGCTATAAAAAACCTCACACCTGGAGTATGGGGAGTAATTAGTGCCGCTGATGATAAACTAAATGACCTTAGCTTTAATTATATTCGATTAAAAAATGATACGAGGGCCTATGACAAAGTGGATGGATTTTTATTTCTTTCTACAAGTGAATGGAATGCAAAGAAACAACTATTGCTTCAACAGAGCGTCTTAAAAAATGATCGCCCAGTCATTATTGCAAATGCAGATTTAGTTGCGCCCAGAGAAAATGGATTCACACTAGAGCCCGGCTTTTATGGCCATGACTTAATGGACTTAGGAGCTTCTAAGGTAAAGTTTTTTGGCAAACCTTACCCTGAAGTATATGAGCTCGTTACAAAATCTTTATCCGAAATTCCTCTTGATAAAATTGCTATGTGCGGTGACTCTTTACATACTGATATTCTAGGTGCAGCAGCACAGGGTTGGAAAACTGTACTTGTTACAAAAGATGGATTATTTTCTGGTTTTGAAACACAGCGTTATTCTGAAGAATCTGGGATTTTTGCTAATTGGAGATTAGACAGACTATATCCTTAAGTCTTATCTAAGCCCATGGCTCAAGAACTATTTTTGGAGCAGCGACGATGTTTTCCATAAGATCTCTAAAAGCTGCCTCACCCTCCGAAAGTGGCCGTTTCTCGATCCACTTTAACAAACCTAGGCGCCCGGTAAAAAGTGCTTCTGCGGTATCTTTAAAGTCTTGCGCAGTATAAGTGTAAGTACCAATAAAAGTTATTTCCTGAAGCGTTATCTGCCTAATATTTAGGCCATCAGCGCTATCTCCTAAACCTACATGCGCTATGACCCCACCGGGAGAAGCAAGTTGTGATGCCAAACTGCGTGTTGAGCCAAAACCTACTGCATCTATGACAATTGGAAATGACCCCTCAGCTTTTTCCACAACCTTGGCATCTATATGCTGTAGCAAATTCTCTCTTCGTAGCGGGTTGAACTCCGATATAGTCAAATCATCAATACCCATTGCGTTGAGTGCTAATGCTGTAGCTAAGCCAATAGCCCCACCACCGATTACCAAAGCTCTCTTTTCCATAGTAACGTCTAGAGCCCGAACCGCTAATTTAGCTGTATGCCATCCAACGGCCAGTGGCTCCACTAACGCTGCTTTCTCTAAGGGATAATCATTTGGCACTATTACCAAATTTTTTTCAGGCATACTCACATATTGGGCAAAAGCCCCTTCTCTGGGAGGCATAGAAATGATTTGCCTGTTAGGACAAATATTCTCTCTTCTGGCTTTACACACTAAACAATCACCACACGAAACCAGTGGGTTAATTGTAACGCGCTCCCCATCTCTCTTACCCCCACAAATAATTCCAGCAGCTTCATGACCCAAAATCAACGGAGCCGGGCGCCTTTCGTCATGACCCAAGTAGGCATGCATATCAGAACCACAAATCCCTACCGCTTTTATCTTTATAAGGACGTTGTCTTGGCTTGGGATTGGCTCCGGAACTTCACGAAAAGTAATAGTCTCAGGACCATCGTAAATAAGCGCCTTCATTTTGCCGTAAAACCTCCATCAACCATGAGGACTTGGCCAGTAACATAAGCTGAGGCCTCGGAACACAAAAATAACAGAGGGCCATCAATGTCTTCTAATTTTCCATTTCTTCCTATGCATGTTTGCATAGCATTTCGCTCAGCTCGTTCGGCATCATCAAAAACGGCCTTAGTAAGTTCAGTAGGAAAGAAGCCTGGTCCGATTGCATTAATGCATATGCCATCTTCGGACCACTCTTCTGCCATTGCCCGGGTTAACTGCAAGATACCACCTTTAGACACTCCATACGCCAGGCCACCAGGGAAAGCTCTGGTGGATTGCAGCGAGGCAAAATTCACTATTCTTCCCCAACCCCGCTCCTTCATAGCAGAGATTGCAGCTTGTGATAAAAAAAAGGGAGCTGATAAATTAATCTCAAGAGTTCTATCCCATCCATCTGAATTAACTTGATCAGCGACCTGTCTTGTATTCAAACCAGCAGCATGCACTAATATATCTGGCATGCCGAAATCATTTGATGCCTCTGAGACAAGACTATCAATTTTACTTCGTTCAGCAACGTCACCCACAACAAAAGAAAAATTATTTCCTATTTCTTTTCTTAAATCTTCAAGTGCAGCTCTTCTGCGAGCAACACCTACAACTTTTGCACCCGCATCCGCCAGAACTATGGCGGCTCTTCTACCAAGACCCGAACTTGCCCCCGTAACAAGAGCAACTTTATCTCTTAAATCAAAAAGCGATTTCACATTATCCATTTGCTGTTAAATCAAATTTTTCATTAGGAAAAAACTTGGCGAGGCGTGCGTCGGCAGTTCGAGCATGTCCTTCCATCCCTTCAAGTCTAGAAATACGTGCGGTTGCCTCTGCTATAGGACGGGCACCTTCTCGAGTTGCGCGTTGCCACGTGACAATCTTCATATACTTATGAACACTTAGTCCACCTGTATAATTAGCGGCTCCTGAAGTTGGCAAAACATGGTTCGTACCCGATGCCTTGTCTCCAAAAGCAACCGTAGTTTCTTCACCCAAAAATAAAGACCCGTAACAACTTAGATTTTCCAACCACCAATCTAGATCAGAAGCCTGCACAGTTAAATGTTCTGGTGCATAGTCATCTGATGTCTGCGCCATTTCCTCGCGGTTATCACAAAGAATGACTTCTGCGTAATCTCGCCATGCGGCAAACGCGTTTTCACGGTTGGTGTCTGGCAAATCTTCTATCAACCCGGGAACGAGTTCCATAACTTTTTCAGCCAGTGCTTGATCATCCGTCACAAGCCAAACAGGTGAATTATAGCCATGCTCTGCTTGGCCCACCAAATCAACAGCCACTATCATTGGATCAGCTGTTCCATCTGCTAGAATTAGACTATCGGTAGGACCAGCAATCATATCAATACCTACACGGCCAAACAACATACGCTTGGCCTCTGCTACAAACTGATTACCTGGCCCAACTAGAATATTTGCCTTTGGCAAACCAAATAAACCAAAAGTCATTGCTGCGATTCCTTGCACACCGCCCATTGCAAGTATTTTATCAGCACCAGAAATGTGAGCAGCGTAAATTATGGCTGGAGCCACACCCACGCCTGGTCTAGGGGGAGAGCATGCTATAATGTTTTCACAACCCGCGACTTTTGCTGTTGTCACGGTCATTATTGCGCTCGCTATGTGACTATAGCGTCCTCCCGGAATATAACACCCCGCTGCATTTACAGGAATAGCCTTTTGCCCAGCTATGAGGCCGGGTACTATTTCCGTTTCAAAATTTGCTACAGTAGATTTTTGGGCTTTAGCAAATCTCTCTACATTCGAATGCGCAAATTGAATATCTTGCTTCATTTTTTCTGGGACTATAGCAGTTGCAGCCTTAATAGCGTCTTTTGATAGAATAATTTCACCATCATACTTATCAAATTTGGCTGCGTACTCTAATGCCTTTTCGTCTCCACCTGCTTCGATATCATTTAAAATATCCCTTACAATTTGCTGAGTCTTAGTGTCATCACTACGTGAGTGAAGCGGTGCTTTTTTTAAGTATTTTATAGTCATTATTATAATCCTGCAGCTGCTTTAACTGCAGCTTCATTTTTGTTATGTTGAATTGATCGATAGAAGGCAAAGCCAATCAGAGAAAATCCAATGCCACCAGTGATTAATTCAGGTACATGGAAAAGTGATTGTAAAAACATAATAACAGAAAGAGCAAATATTGAATAAAAAGCTCCATGCTCAAGATAGCGAAATTCAGCGAGTGTACCGCGTTCTACTAACATTATGGTCATAGAGCGCACGTACATTGCGCCGATACCCAAACCAATCGCAATCAACACAATGTTAGTTGTAAGGGCAAAAGCGCCAATTACGCCATCAAAAGAAAAACTAGCATCTAAAACTTCAAGATATAGAAAAGCACCCAAGCCACCACGAACCCCAATCGAGGTTGTAGATCCAGCTATTCCATCAAGATAAGAACCCAAACCATCCACCAGCATAAAAACTAAAAGTCCAAACAGAGCAGACATCAGGAAAGATGCATGCTTTGTATCTGGCAGAAATTGGCAAATCCCAACAATCATGGATAGGACAATAACAATTTCAAAGCCTCGTATTGATCCAACCCTTCGCAAATTTCTTTCTAGTCCAACGAACCAATCAACTGATTTATCTTCATCAACAAAAAACTTTAGGGCAACCATCATCAAAAATGTTCCCCCAAAAGCAGATATCGGACCGTGGGCTTCTTCGATGATATGTGAGTATTCATCTGGATTTGACAGTGCTAGATGGACTGCCGCAAAAGGATTGATCCAGGCAAAGATTGCCACGATAGCAAGTGGAAAAATAATACGCATCCCAAACACAGCGATTAGAATTCCCCAAGTTAAAAACCTTTTTTGCCATAGCGGGGTCATCTCCACCAATTTATTGGCGTTAACAATCGCATTATCGAATGAAAGAGCTATTTCCAAGGCTGCCAGTATTCCTCCAATAATTAGAAATCCTATGAGCCCAGAGAAAGTACCCGTCGTTATCCAACCTAGCCAACCTGATAAAGTCAGCCCGATTACAGTGACTATTATTGGCCATTTTTGATAAGATAAAGCTGATCTAGTCATTTAAGCGCCCTATTGTCCAAAAACTTGGTTTGGCAACCAAAGAACAATTTGAGGAAAAATAAAAATGAGTATCAGTCCAATCAGTTGAATTACCATGAACTGCATCATTCCCAGATATATATCCTTGAGATCCCAATTTGGCACAACGCCCTTGAGAAAGTATGCAGAAAGAGCCACTGGCGGTGACAACCAAGCAGTTTGCAGGTTAACCGCAACTAAAATGCCAAACCAAACCATCAAATCATATTGGCTTAACCCATGAACATCTAATGACAGAACTGTTGGGAGCAGGATTGGCACCACGATTAAGACTATCGGTACCCATTCCAATGGCCATCCCAGTAAAAAGATTAAGGCCATGATCAAGATTAAAATTAAATAGGGCGACATGTCCATACCCAACAACATTTCAGTCAGCATCTTTGGTGTTCCAAGAGAAGAGAACTCTGCACCAAAAAAGTTTGACGCCGCCACTAAGAACATAATCAAAACTGTTATTTCTAGTGATTTAACCAAATTATCAAAGAACCCAGGAATAGTAAATTTCCGGTAACCAATGGATAGTAGTATTGCTCCAAATGCACCCATCGCAGCAGCTTCTGCTGGAGTTGCAAAACCCAGTAAGATTGAGCCTAAAGCAAATGAGATCAAAATTGTTGGTGGCATTAGTCCTGCAAAAAATTCATCCCATATTTCTGAAAACTGAAAACGATCATTTGCGTCCCTGCGGTAAATTGGAAGCCCTAATGCTGATAAAAATAAGGTAAATATAAATAATAAAAGCGAAATAGTAGGGCTGGCCGTGGTCCAGCTAATATATAGCATATATGAATGAAATAGGATCACTATTGGAAGGGTAAGTCTAAGAACTTTAAGGTCCCGATATGCCCGATGAGCTATAAGCACAACAGCTATCAAAACAAGTAGTCCTCCAAATGGAATAAACCCTCCAAATGCTCCTCCAAGACCGAGACCAAACACTCGGCAAATTGTGAGAATACCAAGAGATATTAGAGCAACTTCGGCACCATAAAAATCAGATGTTTTTGGTTGAACTGAACTTGGAAGAATTGGGCCAAGATTCGGATTAAGCCAACATCGACCCAATGTATATAATAAATATAGTGACGCCAGTAATGCACCGGGTATAAATGCACCACGGAACAGATCTAATGTTGAAACTTCCAAAACTGGACCCATCACAATAAGCATAATTGATGGTGGAATTAAAATCCCCAGCGTGCCACCTGCCGTAATTGTGCCAGCAGCAAGCTGCACATTATAGCCGGATCTACTCATCGTGGCCCCTGCCATTATTCCCAGTAACGTCACCGATGCGCCAACGATCCCAGTTGCTGCGGCGAAAATTGTAGAAACAATCAAGACGGCAATATACAACGAACCACGTACACGAGCCATTATCATCTGAATAGATGAAAATAAGCGCTCCATCAGGCCAGCAGCCTCCATAACAATACCCATCAGGATAAATAATGGAACTGCCATCAACTGGTCATTGAGCATTGTAGAGTTAGTATTTAGCGTCATTAGAAGTGTAGTAAGTTTAAAGTTTGATCCCCAAATACCGAAGATAAACGCCAAAAAAATCAGCGTGAACGAAATGGGAAAACCTATAAAGATCACAAAAATCATTGCAGCCAACATAATCAACCCAATGGTAGGTTTAGACAATCCAGGTCTTGAGGACATAACGTCAGTAAACCATTCTCCACCAGGGGTTATATCGGGTGTGAATACTGCCAAAACAAGCCAAAGCAAAGTAATGAAATAAAAAGGCAATGAAAATACGAAATATTTCTCACGCTCTTTACCCATCTTGTGAAATGCACGAAAAAGTTCTGGCAATCCTTGAAGCAACAGTAAAAAACCCCCAACAGGCATAGCCAATCGAGCCGGCCACAAAAGCGGTTCCCATGGACTGTCAAACGCCGTTTCACCCGTTCTGTATGCTAATTCCCAATATTGAGCTGCAATAATTGTAAAAAAAATCATCGCCGGTATAAAAAACAGCATATAAAGAAGTGAATCAACCGTAGCTTGGGTCTTATCAGACCAATTTCGATATAGAAAATCAGCACGAATATGAACACCTCTCATGAGGCCATACCCAGCAGCGCCCATGAACAATACACCTGATATCATTCGACTTATATCATAAGCAAAAACAGTAGGCCCCAACCCCAATGCTCGAGCAGTATCGTCCCAGCCATTGCTTGCCATAATGCCAAACGAATTTCTTGCTATAACCTCAAATACTACAACCCCTATTAATGGGATCATTAAAAGGCATAAAATTTTTCCTGCCCAGTCATTCAAGAGATCTATAGTTCCGGTGATGGGACGTTGCCAAGAGGTCATACCCTCAGGTGTTTCACCAGGCTTTTCTTTCCGCCTTTCGGCGATCAGTTCGTCGGCAATTTCTAAATCTGCTGGGTCAACTTCATCAGCCATATCCCATACTCCCTTTATACGACTACCCTTTAAGAAGGGAGAAATTCTTGTTCAGGAAAATACTACTGTACTTACCAAAAAAAGAAATGAGCGGGGCCAACGTGGCCCCGCTCATGATAATAAAATTTACTTTAGAGTGTCGGCGTGAGCTCTACCCAAACTCGCATTTGAAGTTTGCGCGCCAGCCCAAAATGGTACTACGACGTCTGCAAAGTCTTTTTGTGATTGCCAGACCTCTGCAAAGAACTCATCCTCTGCAGCTGCTTCCTCTAGGAGTTTTTTGGCTGCAGCCATATACTCGGTAAAGTAATCAGCTGGTGTGTCTTCCAAAATTACACCATGATTTTCTGTGAGATCTTTAAGAGCAGCACCGTTTGTTCCTATCCGGTAGGACTGTGATTTCGACAAAGATGCATTTGCCGCAACTTCCAATGCTTTTTTCTCAGTAGCTGAGAGACTATCATAAACGTCTCCATTTAGATAGAAGTCAGCATTCACAACAACCTGATGAAGACCTTGCAGGTAATAATGCTTCAACACTTTCTGAAAGCCAAAAACAGAGTCTGGTTGTGGACAGCACCACTCAGCAGCATCAATTGCGCCTTTTTCAAGTGCTGGTAAGATGTCACCACCACCCATAGCAACAGCAGCAACGCCAATTTCGTTGTAAGCAGCACCAACCATACCTGGAGGAGCACGAAAGCGTAGTTTACGGAAGTCATCCATCGTCTCGATTTTACTCGGAAACCAACCAAGTGCCTCTGGGCCAACTGGCTGCAACATGAAACCTTTGACGTTTACACCCATTTCATCCCAAAGTCGGTCATAAAGTTCTTTACCACCGCCATACTGAAACCATGCTAGGAAAGACATTGCGTCTAAGCCGACCCCAGCACCTGCAATCGGAGCACCAAATAAATTGGCGGCAGGATGTTTACCACCCCAGTAGTGTGTCCAAGCAAAGCCACCTTCGACCAGACCTGCGTCTACCGCATCCATAATGTCACGAGGCCCAACTACTGCACCCGCTGGTAAAATTTCAATTTTAACAGAACCACCTGTCAAACCCTCAACATCATCCGCAAAACTCTGAAGCATAAATACTTCATCGCTGGAATTACCGAGCACTGATTGTATACGAATGACAGTTTCGGCTGTCGCTGATGTGGCCAAAAGTGCTAAAGCTGTTGCTCCAGCTGCCACAGATTTTAAACTGAACATGTTCTTCCTCCCATTGTTCATCGCCCTCTGTGCCTAACGTAAAAGCTGCCAAGTCGAAGGCTTTACTTGGCTCCTATAAAAGATGCGGGAAGCACCCTTATTCAAATTTTTAAATTGGCTATTAAGCCTCCTTTAAGATTAAGTTACTTGCTTTTTCACCAATCATTATCGCTGGTGCATTAGTATTTCCGCTCGTTATTCTTGGCATAATAGAAGCATCAGCAACACGTAGACCGTCTACCCCTTTTACTTTTAAATTTGGAGTAACAACGGCCATTTCATCAGTACCCATTTTACATGTACCAGTTGGGTGGTAAATTGTTACAGCAGTGCGCCTTATCCAATCCAAAGTCGCGTCCTCATCGTTTAGATCAACGCTAGAACCCGGTGAATGCTCTTCGGTTACACTCGATCTCAGAGGCTGACATGCTGCTATTTCTCTAGCAATCCGAACACCTTTTACAATGGTTCTACAGTCTGTGTCAGTAGATAGGTAATTTGGATAGATTTCTGGAGCTTCCAGGTGATTAGGTGACTTCAACGATAGATAACCCGTGCTTTCTGGCCTTAACTGCAGCACAGAAGCTGTAAATGCAGAAAAGCTATGTGTTACTTTCGAAGGCATATCAGCGCTGAATGGCTGAATATGGAATTGAATATCTGGCGTCTCTAAGTGAGCCTCAGTTTTTAGGAAACCAGTTCCTAAGCTGGCAGCCATCGTCATCGGGCCGCGCTGAGTTAAAATATATTGCAAACCAATCAATGCTTGCTTGAAATAATTACTGGTTTCTACATTTATTGTGCTAAGGTTAGTTTTAAAAACTGGACGAGCTTGGAGGTGATCCTGTAAGTTTTTCCCCACACCTGCAAGATCACTTTTAACTTCTATTCCAAGTCTTTGAAGTTCCGATCCGGAACCTATGCCTGATAGCATGAGTATTTGAGGTGACCCTATAGAACCAGCAGACAAAATAATCTCTCGTCTAGCTGAAATTAAATTTTTATTTTTTGCGTTAGAGACCTCTACAGATGTAGCGCGTCCTTCACGAATATTTACTTTTTTAACCTGTGAGCCAGTGATCACGGTAAGGTTTGTCCGCCGTTTCGCGGGAGAAAGATAAGCGGCGGCTGAAGAACAGCGGCGACCTCCCTTCATAGTGAGCTGAAAATGGCCAACACCCTCTTGGTCAACTCCATTGTAGTCAGGGTTACGTCTGTAGCCAGCCTTCACAGCAGCATCTATCCACATGTCGACAATATCACGTTTTAAGCGAGCTGACTGAACCGAGAGAGGACCATCATTGCCCCGCAACCCTGTGTCATCCTTGCCTGACCAATTCTCAGATTTTTTAAAGAACGGTAATACGTCTTCCCAGGACCAACCATAGCAACCAAGCTGTGACCAAATATCGAAGTCCTGAGGTTGCCCCCGTACATATAGTAGACCATTCAGCGAGCTAGAACCCCCTAAAACCTTGCCTCTCGGCCAGGGAATTGATCTACCTGAAAGTCCAGGATCACTCTCCGTTGCATAGCACCAATCATAAGACGGATTACCCATTGTTTTGTAATAGCCAACAGGAACATGTATCCAAGGATTCCAGTCAGAAGGCCCTGCTTCAAGCAAACCTACCGTGTACCGACCACACTCAGATAGACGATTAGCTAATGCGCAACCAGCCGAGCCTGCACCAACAATCACGTAATCAAACTCCATAAACCCCCGAATATCAAAAATTGAGACTTTTTTTCTCGATTATTGCAAAATAGTACGTTACAACGAATCTATAAGAAAGCAATAGTTTTATTTGAGACCAACAATGGACGCCAATGACAGAATAGCTACAAATCTCAGAACCCTTTTGATTTTAGAGGTACTCGGCAAAAATAATAGAGCTATGACAGCAACTGAAATTAATGCTTCACTAAGACTTCCGAAGCAGACTGTGCACCGTTTATGTGCGACACTTGAAAAAGAAAATTTTTTGACACGCCAGGGTAACTCAAAATGCTATTTACCCGCCCGTCGATTACGGGATCTTGGTGCTGGGTTACTATATACATCCAGGGACCACATAACGCGAAGACAGATTTTAAAACAGGTAGCCGAACAAGTAGGAGAGACAGTAAATTTCGCCGTTCCAGAAGATAACGGAATGAGTTACATAGATCGTGTCGAGACGGATTGGGCGTTCAGAATTCAATTACCGATTGGAACAAACGTGCCATTTCATTGTACTGCAAGCGGAAAGTGTTTTTTGTCAAGTTTGAGCAAAAGAGAAACAAACGGAATTCTGTCTTCACTTAAACTTGATGCACTAACGGATAAAACTCACGTTACAGTCGATGCCCTACTGAAAGAGCTCAGCGAAATAAAAAGACAGGGTTATGCTCTGGATAGAGAAGAATTTATGGAAGGTATGATCGCTATCGCCGTTCCAATAAAAGACAAAGAAAATCGTTTTGTGGGAGCGTTAGCATTTCATGGCCCAACTCAACGTATCTCAATCAAAAATGCAGTTGAAAGAAAAGATACATTACTAAATGCCTCTCAAAAACTACAAGAACATTTGTTTTAAATCTTCACTTTGGATGCTGCCATATTGAACTTTGTTAGCGCCTCTATTGTTAAATCATCGCTTATCAGCTCATCTGCAATATGAGGTGCAATTGTAAAATAAACATGCCCTTTTGATGCAAGCATCGCTATTTGATCGACAGAACGAATGGAAGCGACAAGTATCTTACATTTATTATCAGAATGGTTCGCAAAATCTATCATTTGAGACAGGTGGTGAAAAGCATCGCGACCAGACTCCTCCATACGACTATAATATGGTGCTATATAATCAGCATCAATAGCATCTGCTATAATGTACTGTTTTGCACTATAGCATGCCGTCATTAAGACAGAGAGCCCCATTTTTTTTAACTCAGGCACCAATTTTATACCTTCTTTTGTCAAGGGTACTTTAATTACTAATTTTAAATTAAAGCTTTCAGCTTCATCTTTTCGTTGGGCTGCAAAATTAATAGCCTCCTCATCACAACTCGGTATTTGAACATGAAACTCTTTTACATTGAGCTCATCAGCAATGGTCATCTTTGATTGCCAAGTTATTGTGGAATAAAATAAACCAGCTCTTTCTGCCAAAATGGGATTTGTTGTGATACCATAGAAAAGACCCGTAGGCATCCATTTCTGCCAAGAGTTTGTATCAAAGGTGTCTAAATACAATTTCACTCAATTAAACTTTCCATAAATTTCAACTTTCAGGTACATTACCATTGTATAGCTAATAAAATACAGAGATGTTTCTAAAGTACTTCAATGGATCAATTTATTCACACTAGACCGTGACCCTTGCTACTTAAACTCTCTACTCTGAATGATTAAAGAGTATAGGTCACGTAATCCTAAAATTAACTTTTGCGCTAACCATGTAATTTATAAGATCAGGACAATTAGGATAGTATATACCTTTCCCAGCAGAAAACTCGCCAGCCAGCTGTTATGTATCCTTTCAAAGTTACCTTTCAGCTCTATTTTCTGCATAAGCGAGGGTAGCAATGGTTCTTAACTTAAAGGCAATACAAAAATCGTTTCGGACAAATGAAGGCGAAGTACCTGTCCTGAGCAATATAAGCTTAAGTCTTTTGGCTGGAGAGACGCTTGCTCTTCGAGGTGAGTCTGGCAGTGGTAAAAGTACCCTTTTGCACATTGCAGGAGCATTAGAATTACCTGATGGGGGAAGTGTAGAAATAGCGGGAAAAAATCTATCAGAGATGGATGATGCGGAAAGAGCCGCCGTCAGGCGCAGGGATGTAGCTATAATATTTCAACAGTTCAATTTAATTCCATCATTAACTGTCGCCTCAAATATAACATTTCAGGCTAATTTATCAGGACCAGTAGATAAAACTAAAATAGAAAAAATCGTATCTGCCCTTGGTCTGATGGATCAAATGAAAAAGTACCCTGAGGCCCTGTCTGGTGGACAACAACAAAGAGTTGCTATTGCTAGAGCACTGGTTGCAGAACCTAAACTACTATTGGCTGATGAGCCTACGGGAAACCTAGACGAAAAAACTGCACAAGCAGTGCTTGAGCAGATGTTAAAATTGGTCGGTGAGACTGACACTGCTTTAATGGTGGTTACTCACTCTCAAAATGTTGCAGCAAGAATGGATAGGCAACTTCTATTAATAGAAGGAAAGCTCCAATGATCTTTTCATGCCTTTCGACTCTTCTATCTCATTGGCATCGAAACCCGCTGCAACTGTTTGCGTATTTATCAGGTGTCGCACTCGCTACTGCTCTCTGGTCTGGAGTACAAGCAATCAACCTCGAAGCAAAAGCAAGCTATAAAGCTGCAGCTCAGACCTTAGGTGAAGGTCAATATGATTTAATTCGGCCAAAGCAAGGTAAAAGCATTTCGATGGCCGATTATATTGCACTCAGAAAATCGGGATGGTTAGTATCTCCAGTGGTTGATGGATATTTTGATAATATCCGACTTGTTGGCATGGATCCACTTACATTACCCTCATCTTTTCTATTCGCAAATTCTAACCTGACTAACTCCATTAGCAACAATAATTTACTTGAATCATTAATAACAAACAAAAATACAGCAAAAAATTTAGTTACATATACACAGGTAATATTTGATCAGAATGTTGCCCCAGGCATCGCAGTTGGAGATGTAAGTTTAGTCCAAAAACTATTAAAATATGACAAGATCAGTTACCTAATCATTAATCCAGAACAGCCATTGGAACAAAGAAAACTAAAAGATATAGCGCCACATTTGAATATACAGAGCATCAAACAGATGACAGATGTCTCTCAACTTACTGACAGTTTCCATTTGAACCTATCAGCATTTGGCTTGCTGAGTTTTGCAGTTGGTTTATTTATCGTACATAGCACAATTGGCCTGGCATTTGAGCAACGGCGAGCGATGATACGCTCAATGCGATCTATGGGGGTTTCGTTACAAAGACTTATTATCTTGGTGACAATGGAAATGATTTTTTTTGCCACGATCGGTGCAGTTATTGGAATAATTTTAGGGTATTTTATGGCAGGCCTTTTGCTGCCAGATGTCGCAGCAACTTTGCGCGGCCTATATGGCGCAAACATTTCTGGAACACTCCAATTGAGACTAGATTGGTGGATTTCAGGTATGCTAATTGCCCTCCTAGGAACTGCACTAGCCATATCATCACAGATTTGGCAGATAACTAAGCTACCTATTTTAGCTAGCTCAAAACCTAGAGCTTGGATGCTTGTCACAGCATCATATTTTAATTTGCAGATGAAAATTGCTGTCGTATTACTTACGGTAGGTGGCTTTTGTGCGATACTAATTGATGGGCTTATAGCTGGGTTTGCTCTGCTTGGCGCTTTGCTAATCGCGGCTGCATTAGCTCTACCAAGTCTACTAGCATGGTGCCTCAAGCAACTTCAAAAATATGCCGAAGCACCCTTATGGAGCTGGTTTTGGGCTGACACAAGACAGCAATTACCAGGCCTAAGCCTTGCACTAATGGCGCTGTTACTTGCTGTATCAGCTAACATAGGTGTTTCAACTATGGTATCGAGTTTCAGATTAACATTTACAAGCTTTTTAGATCAACGACTTGCACCAGAACTTTTTCTACAAGTTGCTAACGAAGATCAAAGTGTCGAATTAACCAATTTTCTCTCTGAAAAAGGCGTTGAGGTATTGCCACTCATGTCTACTGAAACGACTATATCTCAACAACCCGTTGAACTGTTTGGCATTAAAATTGGAGATACATATAGAAATAATTGGCGTTTTCTGGAGGCAGTTGAAAATCCATGGGATACCATACAGTTAGGAAAAGCGATCATTGTTAATGAACAATTTGCACGCCGCACAAACCTCTGGGTGGGTGATCAAGTAGCGATTGATCTTAATTTTACACTTCCAATAGCCGCCGTTGTAGGGGACTACGGAAATCCTAAGGGACAGATCATCGTTACTGAAGAAATTTTTAGTACTTTACACCCTAAATTATACCCAGCTAGATTTGGTATTCGCACTAGTAATCCTACTGAACTTCAATATCAAGTCATCAACCAAATCGGTATCGACAGCGACTCAATAATAGATCAAAAATCACTGAAAGCGTTTTCTATGGAAGTATTTGAGAGAACGTTTCTTGTGACATCTGCCTTAAATATCCTGACACTTGGAGTAGCTAGTTTTGCTATTTTAATGAGTTTGCTAACACTCGCAGATAGACGAATACCACAGCTTGCACCAGTTTGGGCACTTGGCCTTACTCGTTCACAAATTGGAAAATTAGAGCTATTTCGGGCGGTACTATTAGCGTCATTTGTTGTGATTTTTTCGCTACCAACTGGTTTAATACTTGCATGGGTGTTATTGAATGTGATCAATGTCAAAGCATTCGGCTGGCAATTACCAATGTTTTTATTTCCGGCTGAATACTTTAAGTTAGGGCTTTATGCAGTTGTTGCTGCATTCCTTGCTGCATCATGGCCTAGCTTCAGGCTGATTAGAACACCTCCAAGTGATTTATTAAAGGTTTTCGCCAGTGAACGTTAAGGTTTTATTTTTATTAGTTTTTTTACCTTTGAATCTTTCAGCCCAAAGCTTTTCAGGTTTGGGAAGTACTGCAGAAGGTTTTGCTAATCCCACACCTAATCCAAACTTTAACTTTCCTCTGGATCATGGGCCACATGACGAATATCGGGTCGAGTGGTGGTATCTGACGGCAAACTTATTAAGTGAGGACCGAACACCATTTGGAATACAATGGACTCTTTTTCGCACAGCACGTTCACCAGATAAAGAAAATGGCTGGAGGTCTAATCAAATATGGTTTGCTCATGCCGCAATAACCACTCCTACGGAACATTTCACAACAGAGCGATTTGCCAGAGGTGGTATCGGCCAAGCTGGCGTAAAGGTTGACCCATTTGAAGCATGGATTGATGAGTGGAGCTTGAATGGTGACACTTTTGAAAAATTGAATCTAAGCGCTGCAGGAGCAAATTTCGCTTATGATATGTCTCTAGAGGCGGAAGGTCCTTTAGTATTTCATGGCGAAAATGGTTACTCAGTCAAATCATCTGAGGGACAAGCCAGTTACTACTATTCCCAGCCTTTTTTCAAAATAAAAGGTAACCTTACTCTTCCAGACGGAAATATATATGTCGAGGGAGATGCTTGGCTTGATCGTGAGTGGTCATCCCAGCCCCTTTCTGAAAACCAAACGGGTTGGGACTGGTTTTCGCTGTCATTAAACAATGGGGCAAAATTAATGGGTTTTCAACTTCGTCAAGTTGATGGATCAACGTATAGCTCCTCATCCTGGATTGAGCCCGACGGATCAAAGATCTCATACGGTAATAACGAATTTGTAGCCATGCCACTGAATTTACATACAGTAGGTTCAACAAAACTACCAACTGAGTGGCACTTGTCACTAAAAGATAAAAAAGTTGATGTGATAGTTCAAGCAATCAATCCCGATTCTTGGATGAATCTATCAGTCCCATATTGGGAGGGTCCAGTCGATATTACTGGGAGCCATACAGGAAGAGGTTATTTGGAAATGACGGGCTATTGAACTTAATAGAATATTCATCTGCGCAACGACATTAAAGGTCGCAATTCGAAGAGATTGTAAAAGTATATCAGTCGATACTACTTACGAATTACAACAAGCGGTAAATCACAATGCCCAAAGTAAGTTTCACAGCAATGAAAGATGGTACTCGTGAAGATTACGAGATCTTAGCAAAATTAGAAAAACCATTTTTAGCCCTAACTGCAGATAGAATTTTAACGGAATTACGTCAATCAGGGGAAACCACTCTGGAGGGATATCAGATTACCAGGCTAGAACATGCTTTGCAGTCAGGCACCCGAGCAATGCGCGATGGTGCGGATATAGATTGGATTGTTGGCGCCCTGCTTCATGATATTGGTGACGGTCTAGCACCACAAAACCATGATCGTATGTCGGCAGAGGTGATCAGACCATTTGTTAGGTGGGATGTAGCTTGGACAGTTGAGCATCATGGTATATTTCAGATGTTGTATTACGCTCACCATTATAACTGGGATCGCAATGCACGTGAAAGATTTCGTGACCATCCACTATTCGAAAGTTGCGAACAGTTCTGTGAACGCTGGGACCAGTCAAGCTTTGATCCAGAATATCCTATGGAACCCCTGGACACTTTTGAGCCTATGGTCAGAGAAATTTTCAACAGGAAAGCCTACGATCCAAAGATTATTCGTGAGGGATATGTTTCGTCACTCACCGGATAAATTTAAAGTCGGGTTAACGACACAATTAGGTTTGCTAAAAGCTTTATGGTGTCTACCCACACTGGATATTTTTTAGCGTTAGGCGACACGGTATATATTGCATGTTTGCTTGCAGACGGATATTTTCGTGGTCGTATTGAGACTATTTTTTGATGATAATGAGGGAAACATGCCAATATCAGAGAACGATCTTGCCGACGTAAGACAAGCCTGGGGTGATGGTCTTATCGAACTTTCGAGAATATTTGAATTTGATGGTATAGAAAAAGCACGATCCTTCGCAAAAGAACTTTTAGATGAATTATATGGTTTTGATCTTGGTCCAATATTGTTCAAGCCAACTTTAAGCGGCGGCGCGAAAACGTTCCGTAATGATAGAGAGGGAACTTTATCCTACTTTGTAGGACAAGATCCTAACTTTCCTGATGATACAGGGTTTGGAATTAAGTATTGGAGAGAAGTTCATTTCCATCCTGGTAATTCATATATTGATGGATCAGTCGGTATGTGGATGGGCTGGGTAACTTTAATTGATAAAAATGGTGATATTACGAAAGTTGATAAGAGCTGGGGGTACAAAAAAGATAATAGTGGCAAACTTAAAATAGTTCTCCATCATTCATCTATTCCTTATGTTGAATAGGCCTAGAATTAAATACACATTTATTTTTTTGATATAGCTGAAGAGTAAGATTAGAAATGGCAATTAACTTTTCTCGAAGTGACTTCCCTGAAGGGTTTGTATTTGGAACTGCGACAGCCGCTTATCAAATTGAAGGCTCTGCATATGGTCAGTGTGGGCCATCTCATTGGGATACCTTCGCAGCAACGCCCGGCAATGTAGCTAATGGAGAAAGTGGCTCAATAGCATGCGATCATTTTCATCGATTTGAACAAGATCTGGATCTAGTCCAAGCATGTGGATTTGACTCTTATAGATTTTCCACTTCGTGGGCGCGGATAATGCCTGACGGGCGAAACATAAATGAAGAAGGTTTAGATTTTTATGACCGTTTAGCAGATGCAATGTGTGCGAGAAATTTGAAACCAAACTTAACACTTTATCATTGGGATTTACCATCTGCATTGTCTGATATTGGCGGTTGGGCAAACAGAGATACACCAGAAAGATTTGTCGATCATACCAATGCCGTTATTCAACGAATTGGTGACCGAATGGAAGCTGTTTCAACAATTAATGAGCCATGGTGTGTAGCATGGTTAAGTTATTTTCTTGGGCATCACGCACCCGGCTTGCAAGATATCCGCGCAGCGGCGCGTGCTATGCACCATGTTTTATTAGCTCATGGGCGATCAGTCCAGGCAATAAGGTCACTAGGAAACTCAAAACTTGGAATTGTCCTAAATCTAACTGAAGCTCAATCCGTAAGCACTGACCCAACAGATCTAGTCGCACAAGAACGACTGGACGGGATCCATAATCGTTGGTTTTTGGATGCCATAATTAAAGGCGTATATCCTGAAGATATTCTCAAAGAACTGGGTAAATATATGCCAGCAGATTTTGAAGAAGATATGAAGTTAATTTCTGCACCAATCGATTGGCTTGGAATAAATTATTACACACGCGGGATAGTTACTTCTGATCCTAGCGCACCTTGGCCATCTATAAAAAATGTTGATGGGCCATTGGAAAAGACCCAGATGGGTTGGGAAATCTATCCTGATGGCCTTAAAAACCTACTAGTACGCCTTAGTCGCGATTATACTGGGAAACTTCCACTAATGATCACTGAAAACGGAATGGCATGGGCAGATCAATTAAAAAATGGGTCCGTATGCGACGGTGTTCGCTCTGATTATATTTCGGCCCATCTAGGAGCCGCAAAAGCGGCAATTGATGCAGGAGTGAATTTAAAAGGCTTCTTCTATTGGTCACTTCTTGATAATTTCGAATGGGCCTTCGGGTACGGGAAACGCTTTGGAATAGTTCATGTAGACTATGAAACACAAAGACGAACGCCAAAAGCATCATATCACGACTGGGCTGCATCTTTAAAATCGTAAAATCAATACTTTTCTATTGTTAAAAATACTCCATTAAAAGAATAATACAAAATTACTACTTGTATAAAATAATGTGGTCTAAATAAGTTTGCGCGAATGTTGGAAAATTATGAAATTAAAAGCTTTGGGGACGGAGTAACTCGAATTCGAGAGAAAATCATCTCAGCTGAGTGGCGGTGTAATATCTGGCATATTCAGGGTCGTGACAAGGATTTAGTGATTGATACAGGTTTTGGCTTAACATCCCTAACAGCTGCTATTGCGGAAATATCTGACCGACCAATCATTGCACTTTGCACCCACAGCCATCATGATCATGCTGGAGGATTATGCCAGTTTGACATAAGAATAGGTCACTCGGCAGAAGCAAAAATCTTCGCTGAGCCATCAAGAAAAACTATTGTTGCCGACTTACTTGATGCATCAGTAATTCGTAAATCACCCTATGAAGGCTTCGACGTTAATACATGGTGCTATCAACCTGCTCCGTTGACAGGACAGGTTGATGACGGTGATGCAATAGATCTTGGTGATCGCTATTTTCATATTGTTCATGTACCCGGGCATTCGCCCGGCTCAGTTGCTATTTTTGAACCTAAAACTGGGATCATTCTAACTGGGGATGCCATCTATGATGGCGTGCTTTATGATCATCTCTTTCATTCCGTTCCAGATCATCTAGTACACAGCCTGCACAAAATGCTTTCACTGGATTTTAGCGTCGTCCATGCGGGACACTTCGACAGTTTTGATAGAGCACGAGCGGAGATTATTACTCGTGAATATTTGGACGGTAAAAGAAGTATGCTATGTCCCGCCACTTAAAATCATAACCAAATTTTACATATATAAAATATTTGTGGTCACATATCATAATTTACTGTTTCAAATTTTTACTGTTCAATGGTAAGTTTTTAGTCCAGTGTAAATTTTTCAATGAAACATACTCAACCACCCGAGAAATATTAGTGAAAGGGCGAAACAAAAATGGTTAATTTGCAAGAAGAAAAGGATCTAGTGAATAATGTTTCAATCAGCGCAAGGCGATATGAGGAATCACCATTTATAGATCGCCATGATACCAAAAATATGGTCCGGGGTGTATATGCAGGACGGTTCTTCGCTGTCTACAACGGCGAAGATTATTTAGCCAAATATTGGACATTGCGGCGCAAAGCGTTAATATTCGACGTTCCAGAAAAGCCGATTGAAATTTCTGGCCCAGACACCATTCCATTTCTTGATAAGGTGCTAACCCGTAAAGTTACAACCATGAAGGAAGGTCGGGGCTATTACGCTTTAGCCTGTACGCCTCAGGGTGGTATTTTTATGGATGGCGTGGTGTTCAAACTGGGTGAAAATCGCTTTTGGTATGTTCAGGCGGATGGACCATTTGAAACTTGGCTAATGGCGCATAGCAATGGCTTTGATGTCAAAATCTCCGATCCCCATTCCCGCGTACTACAAATCCAGGGTCCAGCCTCAATTGATATTATGCACTCCGCATCATCAGGACAGATCGACGACACAATGAAATATTTTCATTCTGGATATTATGACCTAGGCGGGCAAAAACTTTACGTGTCACGTTCTGGCTTTACCAACGAGTTAGGCTTTGAAATTTACTGTAACGGCCTGAGCACAGATCACCTCAGACTATGGGACCATCTGATGGAAACAGGTGGTCCTTTGGGGATGGAGTTTTCATCTACCCGTGCCATGACAATCCGCCGGATTGAAGGAGGTATACTTGGCAATACCACTGATATGGATACGAACATGACCCCTTTCGAAGCAGGCCTAGGCAATTTTGTGGATTTGGGAAAAGATGATTTTATAGGTCGTTCTGCTTTACTAAATGCAGACAAACGCACTATTTTAATGGGACTGACCTGCAGCACGGCCACTCCAACATCCGGTAGCCAAATTCTTGATGGTGAAAATCAAGTCGGCCATATCACCGCAGGCATCTCATCGCCGACACTAGGCTTAGGTATCGGTTATGCCTGTTTTCATACTCCTGGTGAGTGGCCGGCCTACTCTCTGACCCTTCAACTATCCGATGGAAGTAGGCATGCTTGTCAAATCGTAGAAACCCCATTCTTTGACAGAGAGCACAAAATTGTTCGAGGTATCGACCGCGCCATCCCCTGAAAACTGGTAATTCGCAAAAAAAGCTACGGTAGCGTTCCTAAATTATTCAATCTGAAGGTCTAGATCTTTTTGCCGTTTATGGCTCCAAGCCTGTGTCATCCTATCAGCAGTCATTGCAATAATTGCAAGTCCGATTCCAGCAATAAGGCCCAATCCAAAATTTCCATCACTCAACCCAATATAAACAATCTGCTCAAGTCCATTCGTTCCAACCAGTGCAGCAATAACAAGCATTGCGATTCCGTACATTATGGTCTGATTTAACCCAAGCATCATCACTGGTAATGCCAATGGTATCTTAACAGTCCAAAGCAACTGATGCTTTGAACAACCCATCATTCTAGCCGCCTCAATCACACCTTGCGGAAGGTTGCGCAAACCATGCTCAGTGTACCGGATCGCCGGGACGATCGCGTAAGCAATAATAGCAAGCAGAGCGGTAAATTCACCGATTTTGAAGATCATCACAAAAGGGATCAGGATTACAAACAACGGCATAGTTTGAAGTGTATCATTGATAGGGCGCAGGATCGCCGAGACGGTTGAGTTATGTGCAGCCCAAATGCCAAGCCCAGAACCAAGAAGAAACGAGAGTATTACGGCGATTCCGCACAAATAGAGAGATAACATGGCCTCAGGCCAAATACCACTCACGACAAGAAAACCAAGGCCAAGGAAAGTACCAAAGCTGAGGGTGAAGCCACCGAGTCGCCATGCTATGAATGTGTAGATTAAAAGAATGGCAGGCCACGGCATTTTGGTCAGACCAACAAAAAAGAAAATTGCAAAAAGTAAAATCATGAAGCCAAGCTGCATGTTGAAACGCATACCGCTCCAAATCGCCAGACCGGTCATTACAACCGCATAACTAACTGAATGCCATGTCTGCAATTCGAAGCCCCAGGTGAATGGACTAACAGAGCCCTGAAGGCCAATTTTTGCTGGAAGCATAAGAAAGAAAAAAGCCATGGTCTTAATGGTCTCTATCGCTGCGCGATAATTGATAATGATGTACTCAAGGCCCTCATTCATGGTGCGTGCTGGATTTATTTCCAGGTCAGTTGGCCAGATATCAAGCGCAGGTATTAATCTAGAAAGAGAGAATAAAACAAGAATTCCTCCAACAGCCATAAGCGCATATTGCCTCGAAGATAGGCCATATTTCGCCTTATAATTACTTGAATTTTTTGCAAAACCGTAGGTAGCGCGATCGATCAATATAGCCATTAGAGCAATAACTAGTCCAGCAAGCAGACTTTCACCAAATTGGGCTTTACGAATTTGCGATAGAACTTCCCATCCAATATCTGCAGTACCACCTATAATTGATGCAATAATTACCATACTTAGCGAGGCCATCGTCGTCTGATTTACGCCAAGTAGAAGCTGCTTTTTTGTACTTGGGATGCGAACCTGCCAGAATAACTGGCGGTGCGTTGCACCTGACATAAGCCCTGACTCAATGACCTCAGGAGGAACTCGCCCAAGTCCTACAATCACATTTCGCGCCATTGGGGGGAAAGAATAAAGAATGCTGGCGATAAGTCCAACTACTGTACCAAAACCAAACAGCATTAGAATCAATAGGAGATAGGCGAAGGCGGGAACAGTTTGTAGTATATCCAGCATGGGCATAATTATTCTTTTGGCAGCCTTTGACTGGAATGCCCAAACGCCAAAACCAAAACCAATTAACACAGCAAGGGGAACTGAAATGGCCACTAGCGAGAGTGTATTCATACTTTCAGACCAGTAACCTATGACCACCATATACAGGCATGATACGAGGGCGAACAAAGCAAGCCTCCATCCTGCTGCAATAAAAGCAAATAAACAGACTAAAAAACTAATAACACTCCAGGGCAGAGCTTGAAGCACAAGGCGGACACCATCAATAGGCCATTCAAGGAGCCATGACATACCCATGAAGAACCAACCGAAATAGGTAATCAAAAATCCCATCCCAGCATTGAGCCAGTCATCAAATGGAATAATCAGCTCTTTTGGATATATTGATAGCCATTTATAATTATCCTGTATGACAATTAATGAAAGCGTGATCAGAATAATACTTAGCCAAAAGAAAAAGCCATCTTCAAATTTAAATCTCTTCATTTTGTCGCCTTGACCTCTGCCGGCAGGACACTGCTGCTATTTGCGAGTGCTTCCAAAACCCCACTTGCTGTAGCAATACCAACGACAGAACCATCTTCAGCCTCCACTACAACCCCTTTTGGATTCTTGGCTAGATATCCAAGCAAACTACCAATCTGCGTGTCTGCAGATACTAACCCCAAACCTCTAACCGACCCAGAAGTTTTCTGGCAAACATCTGAAGCACAAAGGACAGACTCCCAAGGAACATCAGTGGTAAATTCTTTTACATAATCATCAACAGGATTAAGAATTAAGTCAACGGGGCGACCAATTTGAACAATCATTCCATCGCGCATGATTGCCATTCTGTCAGCTAAACGCAGCGCCTCCTGAAAATCATGAGTTATAAAAACAATTGATTTTTGCAATTTTGATTGGATGCGGAGAAACTCATCCTGCATTCGCTTGCGGATCAAAGGGTCAAGGGCTGAAAAAGGTTCATCAAGCAACCAAACGTCTGGTTCAACGGCAAGAGACCTTGCGATACCTACTCGCTGCTGCTGACCACCAGATAATTCATTAGGAAAATTACTTTCTCTGCCTTGCAACCCAACGAGGTCAATAACGCGTTCAGCTTGCGCGTAGCGGTTTGCCTTTTCAATACCCTGAAGTTTGAGAGGAAATGCTATATTATCTATTACGTTGAGATGTGGCATGAGACCAAAGCTTTGAAAGACCATACCCATTTTATGACGGCGAATTTCGATCAATTCTTCGGGAGTTTTTTCCAATAGGTTCTCACCATCAAGAATTATATCACCTGCGGTTGGCTCAACTAAACGCGAAAGACAGCGCACAATTGTCGACTTACCCGAGCCAGACAGGCCCATGATCACAAAAATTTCTCCAGCATATACGTCAAAGCTTACATCAGCATTAGCCACTATGTGATCGCTTTTCAGGATCGTATTAGTGTGTTCTTGCGGGTCATCAATCTTACCGCTTCCATTTATGAAAAATGAATCAGAATTATCACCATAAATTTTCCATACATTGCGGCACGAGAGCTTTATATCTTGACTGCCATCAAGCTTTTCCACCTCCGCATCCTCCCCAAAAAATTATTGCCAGTTTAATAAAAGTTCCTGGGCTCGATTTCACATAAATCAAACCAATAATGCAATTTAAAAAATAAAAGAAAACTTATATATCAGGTGCAGCGAACGGCAGAATAACCTGCCGTTCGAAAAAATTATACTATGTATATCCTACATCGCAGCTTCGATCCAAGGCCTCCAAAGTGCCTCGTTTTTATTCAACCATTCCTTGGCGACATCCTCAACATCACGGCCATTGTTATCAACCTCAAAAATAGCCCAATTCTCATCCTCATTTGTTAGTTTGAAAGTTGAAACCATTTTGAAAGCTCCTGGCCATTTATCCTCAAATCCACCCCAAACAACCTTGTGCACAGCAGCCTGTTGAAAACCACAAGCAGATTCCTTCACTTGAGTTTCCTCAATACATTCACCCTCGGCCGGGTTCCATTCAACGAAATTAAGATCAAGATCTGCAAAAATCCAATGCGGCTGCCAGATCATCATTAGGATCGGATCCTTTGTGGCATAGGCTGATTTTAATTCAGCCATCATGGCGCCCTCACTACCACCGGGAATCGGCTCTAAGGGCATCTCAAGGCTTGCTACTAGATCACGTGAGCGGGTCCCCCAATCCGCAGGATAAGTAATAACCCGGCCATTTGGAAACGTTGCGGCTGTGGCAAACGCTTGCTGACACTCATAAAGCGCCATGTAATTTGGCAAGCCTGGACATTTTTCTTCCATGTATGGCGGATATACCCAACCCTCTTTTGGATCGAGGCCAAGATCACCAACAACCACAATATCGCCTTTATCAACAAAATTCGGGTACAGATCACCCACATTGTTTGTCCAAACCTCAGTTTGAAGATGAAGATTACCTTGAGCAATCCCAGGGTGCTGCGGCAATGCTCCAGCACTTACATACTCTATATTGTATCCCATTTCCTTCAGTAGTCCGCCTACGACCTCTGTAGAGAATAGCTGACCTGTCCAGTCATTTTTGATTACTTTGATTGGATCAGATGATTCTGGAACATTACCTGCCAGAGCAACCCCATTTGCAAAAACCACCATTGATGCAGCAAGCGCCGCAATTTTAAATTTTCTAAACATTATTTCTCCCTTTCAGCACAATAAAATGCTACATCTTGAAATAATGCAACACTTTCCTGCGGTATATAAACTTACTCTTAGAAGGTTTTGTGAGTCAATAGTGTTGAGTTGACCTCTCACTGTAGTAGGGTTATCCCTTACCTTAGAAGATCCTAATTTGTGTGATATTCAGGAAATGCAAGCGCGATCAATTAGTTCAATAAGGCGATCAGAGCTTTCACAAGCGGCATTTGAGGCGGTAATCAGATATGGTTTGCGTGGCACAACACTTGAGAAAGTTGGAGAAATAGCTGGTGTATCTAAAGGCGTTGTCCTTCATCATTTTAAGGACAAAAGTGCTTTACTTGAAGCCGTCTTTCGCCGCTCTAACTCGGTGCTGAGCATGTCTCTTTTACGCCTTTATCGCCACGCAGAAACTCCATATGAGAGGTTTTGGGCCATAGCTTATGCTAATTTTTCGGAAACCATTTACAATCGAGAGGTTTGCCAGGCCTGGGTGTCACTACTGGCAGAAGTCCCTCATAATGCGATGTGCCAGCGAGTGCAGGCGGCTAATAACGCCCGTATTAAAAGTAATCTATCAAATGAGTTGAAACATTTCGTTACCAAAAAAAAGGTATCAGAAATTGCTAATCTTCTAGGAATCTTAATTGACGGGATATGGGTACGCGCTGGATTATTTGCTTCTACACCTGATTGCGACAAGGCGCTCGATGAATTTGAGTTTACTACACTCTATCTTGTAGGAGCATCTTTAGAGGAACAAAAACATCACAGAGCAGCGCGCGAGAAAATCAAAACCATCGCTAAGATAGCTCTCAGTTGAGAGCTATTTCAACCTAAATAAATTCAAAAATTATTGAACCGTTCTTTGTCTGTCCATACGGGTTTTTATCATATCATAAACTGGTTCGAACAGGCTCGCAGCGGATATCAAGATTATTCCAAAAATTTCTCTTCCACCAAACGGCTCGTTAGCAAACAAAGCAGCAGTGATTGAACCAAAAATGATCTCTGTCATCATCAGTAATCCAGCAAGTCCAGGGCTGACATACTTCGGCCCCCATAGTGAGGCAAAAGCTCCAGGGATAACCGCAATAGCAATAAATGGAATTAACCAAGGCAATACAGAAAAGACCTTTTCAATTGACGGCAACTGATCAGAAACCAAGAAAAAGCATAAAACAAACGACGTAACCATACTCCAGAAGAAAAATCCGATGGTCATGTCAACGGCAGAATGAGCTTCATGTTTTCGTATACGAACAATAGCGATCGCCCACACAAACCCTGACAGGATACCCAACCAGTCACCAATATTACGAGGAATGGGAAAATTTAGTCCCAATCCAAAAATAACTAACATACCAATTATGGCAAAGATTATTGCAACTACTCGCTGCCAGGTAATGGCCTCACGAAGGATTGCGGCTGCTAATAGTGTGCTCCATACCGGGGTCAGGTAATAGAGAAGCATCGCTCGAACAACATCGGTGTAGAGAAATGCAAGCGTGTAACAAAGTAAAGCGACGCCTGATAGAAAAGCTGTGATTTGAAGGCTTAAGCCACCCGCTTTAATCGATTTAAATCGGAGTACTACCAAGGGAAAAAGAAGAGCCGTCGGAACTGCAAACCAAATTGCTGAGCTCCATAAGCCATGGATTTCAGCATCATTAATAGCGCGAACTGGAATCCAAAAAATTCCCCAAATAGCCCCAGCGTAGAGACAAGCAAAGCGAGCCAATGCTATCGTTGACCATTTGTTCATCGAGTGTTCATGCCTGTGTGCTAGCCTCTTTTATACTAACTATTGGTAAGTTTATTGTCAAATAGTCAGTTTTGCTATACGCTAATTTTATTAAATTATAAAACCTATAAATTATGTTATGAAAAATGGTGATAGAAATGGCAAGTTTTATGATAAGTTGGAAATGCATTAATGGATTATGACTATATAATTGTTGGTGCTGGATCAGCAGGATGTGTGCTCGCAAATCGTTTAACTAAAGATGCCAACCACCGTGTTCTTCTCGTTGAGGCAGGACCAAAAAATAAAGGCCTGTCTCTTAAAATTCCGGCAGCAATTTTAAAAAATCTCCAAAGCACTAAGCATAACTGGGCTTATCAGGGTGAGCCGGAGCCGGGTTTAGGGGGACGTACGATCACCCACGATCGTGGAAAAACTTTGGGAGGATCCTCCTCTATAAATGGTCTATGCTTTATTCGGGGTCATGCCTTAGATTTTGAGGGATGGCGACAAGCCGGGTGCGAAGGCTGGGGCTACGCAGATGTATTGCCATATTTCAAGCGTATCGAAAATTACTCAGGTGGTGAAGACGAATATCGTGGTGGGGACGGCCCCCTAGGAATTCATCGACCAGCGCCTCAAAATCCAATATATAAAGCCTTTGTAGATGCTGGCCGAGACGCCGGCTACCCAATTACGGATGATATCTGTGGTTATCGCCAGGAAGGATTTGGCGTTTTTGACATGAGCATCGATAAAGGTGAGCGCAACAGCACAGCTAAGGCTTACCTTGAGCCTGTGAGATCAAGACAAAATCTTACCGTTATAACCGATACCCAGGTTCAGAAAATTCTTTTTGACGGCAAAGAGGCCAAGGGTATCAGCTACCAGAAAGGTAACCGTGAGATTATCAAGGCCTATGCCTCCAGAGAAGTGGTCCTCAGTGCTGGTGCAGTTGGTAGTCCACAGTTGTTAATGCTGTCTGGTGTGGGCCCAGCCTCGCATCTGAAAGAAATTGGCATCCCTGTCGTCACTGATATGCCAGGTGTGGGCCAAAATCTAAACGATCATCCTGATTTTGTCCTAAAATTTCGGTGCCTCCAGCCTGTTTCTATTTGGCCTCAAACACGGTTCATCGGGCGAAATATGGCGGGGATACGCTGGCTCTTACGGCGTGATGGCATCTGTGCTTCTAACCAATTTGAAACTGTAGCGTGTGTGCGATCAGCAGCTGGCGTCGAATATCCTGATATTCAATTAACAGTCTCACCCGCAGCGGTAGATGATCAAACATGGGAACCGTTACCAGAGCATGCTTTTCAAATACATGTTGGACTAATGCGAAATTTCAGTCGTGGCAGCATCACGCTACGTGATGCTAATCCTGCAACCCCCCCACGAATTCTAGCAAATTACTTAAAGGACCCTCGGGATCGCGATCTGCTGCGCAAAGGCATTAGAATCGTTCGGGAGCTTGTGGACCAACCATCCTTTAAGCGGCTCTGTGGAGAAGAGATTTATCCTGGCAGTGCGGTTCAAACCGATAATGAGTTAGATGTTTGTCTTGAAGAAAAAATAAACACACAGTGGCATCTCTCTGGGACCGCCCGCATGGGGTCCAGCAACAACCACGAGGCAGTAGTCGACCCTCAAGGTAGGGTGCATGGTCTATCAGGGTTAAGGATAGTGGACGCATCTATTATGCCTGCAGCAACCAATGGAAACACTAATAGTCCGACCATAATGATCGCCGAGAAACTCAGCGACTCTATTCTTGGCAAAACTCCATTGGCGCGCATAGAGGTTCCAGTATGGCAAAACGAAGATTATGAAACTTGCCAGCGTTGATGCATAATTAGGGAATGAAGTAATGATTGCGTATGTAATGGTTGGGACAAACGATCTGGATAGTGCAGTCAAATTTTACGATTGTTGCTTTACCTTTTTACGAGAAGAACAAGAAAAAACCCAAAATGGCAAATCTTGACTTACAAGACAGTATAACGCTTGATATTATCCAAAAGGCTGGGATGAATTAAGTATGGGCCTCACAAGTTCACATTGGGGAGTTTACGAGTTTGTCGTCAAAAATGGACGCCTTGCAGAACTTAATCCCTTCAGCCATGATCCTGATCCATCCCCAATTGGTCCATCGATCATTGATTTGCTTGATGATCGTACAAGAATAACCAAACCAGCAGTACGTGAGAGTTGGCTGGATGGTGGCCCGGGCACAGCAACACATAAACGTGGAAGTGAACGTTTCATTACATTGAGTTGGGATGAGGCTGAAAAACTTGTAGCAAATGAACTAGAACGCGTTATCGAGACAAAGGGTAATCAGGCAATTTATGCTGGATCTTACGGCTGGGCAAGTGCTGGCCGTTTTCATCATGCTCAAAGTCAGGTCCACCGCTTTCTAAATTCAATCGGTGGATATACCTCATCAAAAAATACATATAGTTTTGCTGCGGCTGGGGTCATCATCCCACATGTTTTGGGCGATAATTTGCAGGAACTGTTGGCACACCAGACAAGCTGGCAATCTGTATGTAAAAATACTGAATTAATGGTAGCTTTTGGTGGATTGCCTGCATTTAATAGCCAGATCAGCAATGGCGGGACCGGAGCACATATCCAGCGACTCGGAGTAATAGAGGCTGCTGCCGCTGGAACAAAGTTTGTCAATCTTTCACCGCGTCGCTCTGATGTGAAATCTGATATTGATGAGGACTGGTATAATTTGCGACCCAATACCGATGTGGCCGTGATGTTGGCTATGGCGTATCAATTACTTATTGAGAATTTGCACGATAGTTACTTTCTCGATAAATACACTGTTGGATTTGATATATTTCAAGCATATCTACTTGGACAAAAAGATGGGGTTGCAAAAACTCCAGCCTGGGCAGCTAGTATTAGCGGTATGGCTGAGGCCGACATCATTTCGCTCACCCGAGAGATGACTAATAAACGCACTATGTTAACAGTAAGTTGGTCACTAACTCGCCAACAATATGGTGAACAGCCTTTTTGGGCAGCAACAGCCCTTGCTACAATGCTTGGTCAAATGGGTAAACCTGGTGGTGGAATAGGATATGGCTATACCATTTCCAATCACCTCGGAAACAATGTTTTCAAAATACCTTACGCGCCATTACCTCAGGGCAAAAATCCAGTTAGTGATTTTATCCCAGTTGCTCGAGTGAGCGATATGTTACTGAATCCTGGTAAGAAGTTTGATTATGATGGGAGTGAATATACTTATCCAGATATTGATCTGATCTATTGGGCAGGGGGCAATCCGTTTCATCATCACCAAGATCTTGCTCGCCTAAGACAAGCTTGGGAAAAGCCTTCAACGGTAATTGTAAATGAATGGTGTTGGAATGCACTGGCACGCCATGCCGATATAGTCCTTCCCTGCACAACTACCCTCGAAAGGCAAGATATTGGAATGACGCCTCGTGATCCTTTTGTAATTTCGATGGGTAAGGCCATTGAGCCTATCGGTGATGCTAGAAATGATTACGATATTTTCGCTGGAATAGCTCGCTACATGGGTACCGAAGAGGCTTTTACTGAAGGCCGTTCCGCGGAAGACTGGCAAAAATGGATCTGGGAACAATCACGTGAGCAAGCAGCAAAATTAAGTATCCAAATGCCCGATTATGAAAGTTTCCGTGAAGCCGGCTTCTATAAATCACCCAAGCTGACGGAAGACCGCATTTTTCTCTCAGATTTTTTCGACGTTCCTGAAGAAAATCCGTTGGGAACACCTAGCGGTAAAATTGAATTATTTTCTCAGACCATTGATAGTTTTAATTACGATGATTGTCCTGGTCATCCAACCTGGATGGAACCAGCCGAATGGCTGGGAGCAAAGGAAATGATTTATCCATTACACCTCATCGCTAACCAACCTAGGACAAAGCTTCATTCACAAATGGATAATGGGGCTTTAAGTTCTTCAACCAAAATAAAGGGGCACCAAGCAATGGAGATCAACCCCAATGACGCTGAAACCCGTGGTATTAGTGACGGTGACATTGTGCGTGTTTTCAATGACAGAGGGGCATGTTTATGTGGAGTGAGCATTACCAAAGACGTTATGCCGGGAGTAATTATTATCAGCACTGGGTCTTGGTATGACCCGGTAGACCCAGCCAGTAGGAAAAGTATGTGTAAACACGGTAACCCTAATATGTTGTCACCTGATGCAGGCACATCAAAACTGGGCCAAGGTCCTGCAGCCCATAGCTGTCTTGTCGAAGTCGAATTGTATGACGGTCCCGCTCAAAATATAACAGCGTTTAACCCACCGGAAATTATTAGAAACAGGAAAGATCAATGACCAAAAATACTTCCATGCAACCACGTCGAAGCTTCATTTTCGTACCGGGACTTAGACCCGACATGTTTCCCAAAGCTGTTGCCAGTGGAGTTGATATGGTTTGTGTGGAGCTGGAAGATGGCATCGCGCCAAAAGATAAGGCAGAGGCACGAAAAAAAGCATTAACACTTTTTGATGAACCACATTCTGATGATGGTGTTGAGCGAATTGTACGCATCAATTCAATGCGTGAAAAATTTGGCATTGAGGATGTTAGTGCCATCCTATCAACCCAAACACCACCTCCCGCCTTAATGATGCCAAAGGTGCGCAGCCCAGATGAAGTTATAATATTAGATCAACTGCTATCGGAAGCAGGGCATAATACCCGCCTTCATGTAATCATTGAGACCAATGAGGGCTTAGAAGCCGCTTATGAAATCGCCCACTCAAGTGATAGGATGGATGCGATGTTTTTTGGTGCTATCGATATGGCGCCTGAGTTACGTTGTGACATGGCCTGGGAACCTTTGCTTTATGCACGCTCTAAAGTGGTTCACGCGGCCGCTAGTGCTGGTCTTGACATTATAGACGTGCCTTATCTTGATTTAGATGATCTTGATGGAATGAGAGTTGCTGCTGAGCAAGCGAGGATGCTGGGCTTTTCTGGGAAGGGATCAATACATCCCAAGCAGATCCCTATTCTGAATGAAGTATTCACGCCTTCGACAGACCAGATTAACCGAGCGAGACGCACCATCGCTGAATTTGAAAAAGCAAATACAGGTCTTGTTGTGATTGACGGAAAACTGATAGAAAAACCTGTATTAAGGGAAATGTACCGAGTCGTAAGTATCGCCGACAGAATGGGGCTTTAATACTAAATCATCTGCCTTATCTATCAGACTGAGAAAACTTAGTATCAGACGATGGTCTTGGAAGCAGAAGACATCCGTACTGCATTTTAAGATTAAGTTCATTTTAAAGGTGCCTTCCATTCGTATGCGTATCAATTGGGAGCGTTTGATCTGTGATCACTTGTCGGTCGCAAACGGCTAAGATATAATCCTAGTGTGTGTCAAATGACGTTTTGCAAAACACGAAAGATAAAGGATTTATCTGAATGCAGTTTCATCTAAATGGCTTCAAACCTGGCAATTATCAAATTCCAGATTCAGCGCGTAAACCGTATCCAAATCCTCCAATCAAAAACCTGCCTTCTGAGGTAGATGTTCTAATTGTAGGTACAGGCCCGGCAGGGCTTACACTCGCGCGGCAACTGGCCGAGTTTTCAGATATTCAAACCTGCATCGTCGACATGGCGCAAGGGCCCTTGTTGTTTGGACGCGCGGACGGGATTTCTTGCCGTACCATAGAAATCATGGAAGCCTTCAACAGCAGTGAAATGGTGGTCAAAGAAACCTATCAACTGAAACAAAATACATTTTGGGAGCCAGATGTAGATAATCCTGTAAACATAAAGCGAACCGAAAAGATTGCCGACGCGCGGGCCGGACTTTCAGAGTTCACACATGGTATTGTAAATCAGGCCCGCCTACACGAACTTCTTACTGATGGAATGGCAAATTCAATTTCGAATTTGCAACCTCACTATTCACGTAAATTCATTGGAATGAAAATCGACGAAGCCTTAACTCAAGATTTGGATAAATTCCCAATTACTGCAAATTTCCAACGCACAGATAAACTATGCTTGGGCCAAATTGAGACAGTTAGAGCACGTTTTATTGTTGGATGTGATGGCGGCCGTAGCCAGGTTCGTAAAAATATGAACATCACACTTGAGGGTGACTCCGCCAATAAATCGTGGGGAGTTATGGATTTACTATTAAATACTGACTTCCCAGACATTCGAGTCAAAAGTTTTATTCAATCCAAAGAGCATGGAGCAATCATGACAATTCCTCGCGAAGGAGGGTATTTATGTCGTTTTTATGTTGAGATGGACACTATTGAAGAAAATACTCGCTCAAATGAAATCCAAGTAACGGAGAGAGATTTAATCAAAAAGGCCCAGAAAATCTTTAATCCTTATACGCTGGACGTTAAAGAAGTAGCGTGGTGGTCGATTTATTCTGTGGGTCAGCGCCTTGCCGAGCGTTTTGACGACCGTCCCAAAGGAAGTACTGATGATACAGTGCCGCGAGCTTTTGTGGCTGGTGACGCTTGCCATACGCACAGTCCTAAGGGTGGTTGGGGCCTAAATACCTCGCTACCCGATACATTTAATTTGGGCTGGAAGCTAGCGGCAGTTCTGCAGAAGCGTAGCGATAGAAAATTACTTACCACGTATAGTAGCGAACGGCGCGAAGTCGCACACCAATTGATCAATGCAGATAGAGAGCTTTCGAAATTAGTTGCCACTCGTCCATCATCTAATGACACATCAAAAAAAGCACGTATTGATACTGCCAAAATCGAAGCCTTTATGAAGCGACAAAGCGGCTTTGTAAGTGGAACCTCCATCGAGTACCTTCCTTCCTACATTTGCACTGGACAAGAAAATCAACATCTAGCGGCTGGTTTAAAAATCGGACAAAGATTTTTCTCAGCCGAGGTCATCCGTCTCTGTGATGGGCGAAGCCAGCATTTAGGGCATCTTGTCAAGGCTGATGGTAGGTGGCGGATCTTCTTGTTTAGCGGCGACGAAGATCCTAGAGACCAAGAATCAAACTCTTATCGTTTTCTTGATTTTTTGGCTCACTCTTCAGCATCACCCGTTAAGAGATACACATCAGCTGGAGCAGATATAGACGCAACAATCGATACTTATGCAATATTCCAAGACCACAACCTTTCGATGCCCGAGTTACATAAATATCTATGGCCGGCTAAGGGGAAGTATGGATTACGAGACTACGAAAAAGTTTTTCACACGCAAGCTTCTAACGACGTCTATGAACTACGTGGTATCAACCGCCACGACGGTTGCGTTGTGATTGTTAGACCCGATCAGCATATCGCTAATATTTTGCCAGTAAGTGCGCACGATGCGCTTGCCACTTTCTTTGATGCTTTTATGATTAAGAAAAATTAGGACGGCAAATTATTCAATCCCAGAAAAGAATACAAAACTGCTTCTTCTGGAAGACCAAATGTATATCGTATTACATAATCGCTAAATATTGTATCTTTTTAGGCAAACGAAATGTCCACAGACCCAAACGTACCAAAATCGGCATGGATGGCTGTTCCAGATGGACATTCAATTGGACGGATAAAACTGCCAGATAGGATAATTTGACCAGGTTGGATACTTTGTTTATATTTTACCATGCGCTTGGCCAGCCAGACGACGCTTTCAATCGGATCATTGAGTACTCCTGCACCTAACCCAGTTTCCTCAACTTCCCCATTACTTGACGCGATCGCACCCACCCAACGCAAATCAATCCCAGCGACTCCATGGCGTTCCGAGCCTAGAACAACACCAGCATTAGCAGCATTGTCACTTATCGTATCAAAAATCTTGCGCTTGGCATTTGTCTCAGGATCAACGCGCAAGATGCGGGTATCAAGAATTTCAAGAGATGGTGCTACGTAATCGGTCGCTGCGATTACGTCCTCGCGTGTCACATCTTCACCACCCACAGAAGATTTCATAACAAACGCGATTTCCGCCTCTATTCTTGGTTGTATAAACCGCTCCTTTGGCACAATAGCCCCATTAGCAAAAACCATGTCATCAAATAAGATCCCACTATCGGGGATATTGATATTTAAAGCGTATTGCATAGCCTTAGATGTAAGCCCAATCTTCCAGCCCACCACAGTGCGACCTTGCTGAAGCTTGGCACGGTAAATTGCACTTTGAACAGCGTAAGCATCGTCCATACCCATCTCCGGATAGCGTTTCGTCAGCAGGCCGATTTGCTCACGTGTTTCCTCGGCACGCAGTAGGTCAGCAGCAGCATTAATATGGTCATCCGGGGTCATATTTTTTCATCCTCTACAGTATTGCGTAAGGTACCAATACCATCTACCTCAACCTCGATCACATCCCCAGGCTTAAGATATTGTGGGGGATCAAGTCGTGCGCCAGACCCCGTTGGTGTGCCAGTAACGATGATGTCACCAGGTTCTAGTGTCATGAACGTAGAGATATACTCAATCTCACGCCTAACCGGGAAAACCATATTTCTCAGCATATCATCCTGACGAATCTCACCATTCACGCGTGTGATTATACGAGCATTGTCAAGTTGTGAGTCATGGATAAACGGCACTATCCAAGGACCAATCGCTCCAGATTTATCCCAATTTTTACCTTGCGTGACATTGAATTTCGCATGGCGAACCCAATCACGAATTGTGCCTTCATTGCAAAGTGTTAAAGCTGCTATATGTTTATAGGCATCTGCTTGCGTGATGCGACGTCCACCCTTACCAATTACAATTGCTACTTCACCTTCATAGTCCAGTTTCAAGCTTTCAGGTGGACGGATCAGAGCACATTCATGACCCGTAAAACCAGATGCAAAACGTGGGAAAAGAGACATATATTTTGGCTGCTCAGACCCATCTTTATATTCAGCATTGCGGTCAGGGAAATTTACTCCTACACACAAAATCCGACGCGCGTTTGGGAGAACCATTTGATATTGAAATTCCGTATGCGTTGCGACTTTACCATCAATCGCTTTAGCTAGATCACTCAAGCCGTCTGCCTGAACGGCATCAAGCAGCGTCGGCCATTGTGGGAACTGATCATTGAGGGCAACCATTCCCTCATCCGTAATAGCTCCATAGTACTTTTCACCACCATTTGTATAGCTAGCAAATCTCATTTTATAGCCTCCCAGACCTCTGAAACAACCATAGCTACGGCCATAACATCTTCACGTGTTGTATCAAATTGGCCTACTTGCACACGAATGATTTTCTGGCCTGCAAAAGCACCTTGAGTAAGATAGATGCGGCCATCATCATTGATTGCATCTACCAATCGCTGCTGTGCTAGATCATCTCCTGGACATCGAAAAGAAAATAAACTCAAGATGGGATCAGTCGTGATCTCGAATCCTTCAAACATACGGATTTTCGCACACAATTCTTCTGCCCAAGAAACGTGATTTCGGATGCGCGTTTGCAGACCAGTCAAACCGTAAGATCGTATCAAGAACCAAAGTTTCAAGGCACGGAACCTACGCCCTAATGGAATTGTCCATTCTGAATAATTCGTAACAGCGTCGCCGGTCGTCTTTAAGTACTCCGGTTCAATCTTCAGAGTATTCAACTGCGGTGTGGCATCCTTCAAAAATTGAATTGAACAATCGAATTGAGCGCCAAGCCACTTGTGTGGATTGAAAACTATGCTGTCGTAGGTATTAACACCGGGCCAGAATGCGTCGCAGTATTCAGGACATATCATAGCCGATCCCGCCCATGCCGCATCGAGATGTGTGTAGAGATCATGATGTTTGGCAACCTTCGAAATCGCTTTCAAGTCATCACATGCACCAACCCCCGTACCTCCTGTTATAGCTATTATGCCAGCTGGTCTGTGGCCTTCTGCGATATCGGCACGGATCGCTGCGTCTAATGCCTGTGTATCCATTCCGAACCGCAGCCCCGTACCTGGGATTTTCATCAAATTATTCTGCCCAATACCCGCTACCCAGCAGGCACGGTCGATGGATGAATGTACCTGGTCAGAGCAGTAAATCCGGAGAGCGCCCTTACCTGCCAAACCGTCGCGGTTTCCAGTATAGCCTGTTGCCCTTTCTCGCATTGTAAGTACAGCCGACAGCGTCGCAGAGGATGCACTATCTTGTATGACACCAGTAAATTCATCAGCCAAACCAAGGGCATGGCGCATCCAATCCACCATCTTGCCCTCAACTTCCGTTGCAGCAGGCGAAGTCTGCCAAAGCATGCACTGGGCCGCAACCATATTAACTAACTGTTCTGCCAACATGGACGGTGGGGCAGCATTTGCAGGAAAATAGGCAAAAAACCGTGGATGCTGCCAATGGGTTATGCCTGGCATCACAATGTTCTCAAAATCAAGCAGTATTTTCTCCATCGCTTCAGGCATCTGGGGAGGTCTATCTGGTAATTGGGCAGCAATCTCACCAGCCTTGGTCTGGGCCCGCACTGGCCGGTCGCGTAGCGTCTTATGATACTGCGATCCCCATTCTGCAATCCGTTTGCTCCAATCAGAGAATTCATCCCAATCCATGCTCTATTTCTCCTCACTGCAAGTTGAGCGAAAATAATTTCTTTCTATGAAGTCATCTAACATATGCCAAATCACTTTGCAGAATAGGTCATGGTCTTTTAACTTTAACATCATGGCGCAATAATTGGGCTTGCTTTAATTTTAGAATTTTGAGTGTCTACGCCCACAAATGTAGTGCCGTGCTTGAACCAACTTTCAGGTGCCGCTGCTCCCCACAAGGTTTGACGCTGCGGATCCTTAAGATCCCATTTGATTGGCTCTAAATCAGGATCAACAGTTTGATAGTCAGAACAATAAATTTCAATTCTATGACCATCCGGGTCAAGTATATATAAAAAGAACGCATTGGAAATACCGTGCCGTCCGGGTCCACGTTCAATATTTTGAACGTAGCCAGTTGTCGCCATTAAATCGAGCAAATCAATGATATTTAAAGGCGTTGGCACCCAGAAGGCCACATGATGCATACGTGGCCCCATACCATTAGTGAAAGCCATGTCATGAACACCACCTTTGCGATGCATCCATGCCGCCCATAGCTTTTTACTTTCTCTGTCTTCTGTATATTCTGTAACTCTAAAACCGAAGTCAGAATAAAATTCCACCGAAGCATCTACGTCATGGCTGAAGCAATTGAAATGGTCAATTCGCAGTGGTTTGACACCACGATAAAGCTCGTATTTCTGATGGATTGGCGCCAACCGTTCCATTTTATGGTAAAATTCTAGTGGGATACCCATATTATCAGAAGTCAGAAGTGTTCTACCTTGAAATGGGCGGTCCACCCATGATGTTGGACGACCTTTTACTTTAAAATATGCTTCAGCACGGTCAAGGTCATCTTCATCGAAAGTCTTAAACCCCATCACCTCTACAGTGCCTGGTTGATCAGATTTTTGTAGAATTATGCAATGGTGTCCCCGTTCCTCCATGGCCCGCAAGTATATATGGGTATCACTTTTATCAGTGACCTGAAGACCGAGAATTTCTGTGTAGAACTTACATGACGCAACGAGGTCTTTTACATTAAGGCACACATGGCTCAAGCGAATAATGTTGAAGTCAGGATATAGGTTAGGGGCAGGTACGGACATTTAGAACGCTCCTAGTTTTGTAATTTTGTGCTTACCAGTCGCAAATCCGATGTGTTTCTGTTCCATATAGAATTCAAACGACCAGTCCCCGCCATCGCGTCCAATACCACTGGCTTTTACACCACCGAACGGTGTTGGGAGGTGGCGAACATTCTCGGAGTTCACCCAAATCATCCCAGCCTCCATTTTCTCCGTAAACCGCAGGGCGCGGGTAAGATCATTGGTCCAAACATAACCAGTTAAACCATAGTCAGTATCATTTGCTATTTCCAATGCCTCGTCTTCAGTCGAAAAAGAAATTGACGTAAGGACAGGACCAAAGATTTCTTCTTGAGCAATACGCATTTTGTTGTTTGCTTTTGTGAACAAAGTTGGACGGATAAAATAGCCTTCGCTCTCCATAACTTGTCCTCCAGCAGCGACAGTTGCGCCATCTGCCCTCGCAATATCAAAATAACTCGTGACTTTGTTAAAGTGTTCTTCACTTACAAGAGGTCCAATTTCAGTCTTTGGGTCCAGCGGATGCCCGACTTGGATATTGTTTACTCGATCAATCAACTTGGCCTCGAAATCATCACGAATGGTATCTTGTACCAACAGACGAGACGAGGACGTACATCGCTCCCCATTGATGGAATAGATCATAAAAATTGCAGCATCCAATGCACGATCCAAATCGGCATCTTCAAAAACAATAACAGGGTTTTTCCCACCAAGTTCTAGGTGATTGCGCTTAAGCGTATCAGCCCCTTGCTTGATGATCAGACTGCCCGTTTGGCTTTCTCCCACAAATGCAATCGCCTTGATTTTTGGATTTTGGCATAAAGCTTTTCCTGCAACCTCACCAAATCCATTTACGGTGTTCAAAACACCAGCAGGCAGACCCGCCTGATGTGCAATTTCGACTAATAAACGTGCCGTTAGTGGTGACGCTTCAGCGGGTTTGTGCACCACAGTACAACCTGCTGCCAGAGCAGGTGCAATTTTCCAAGTGGATAGCATGAAAGGGGTATTCCACGGAGTTATGATACCCACTGGACCAATTGGTAGGCGCGTTGTAACATTCATAAGTGTTGGTGATTTCAAATGTTGACCATCGCGGGCTTGCACAACCTGATCCGCAAAATAACGAAAGTTTTCAGCTCCCCGTAAGGCCGCTTTAGACATAAATTTGTAGGCCTGCCCAGTATCCCAACATTCACATAGCGCTATTTCTTCGGCACGTTCTTCAATCCCATCCGCAATCCGGATTAAAACTTCTCTCCGTTCCAGCGCAGGCATTTCACGCCAAGCAGAAAATGCCTCATGTGCAGCATCTGCCGCAAGGTCAATATCTTCGGTTGAGCCATGAGCTACATTGCAAATAATTGACTTGTCGACTGGCGAATGAGTCTGGAAAGTACCCTGGGATCCAGCTACATCTTCTCCCGCGATACAATTTAGAACACCTAATTCACGAAATCGTTTGAGGTGAATATCAAGTTTTGCGATATTTTCTTCAAGCACGGTCATGCAATATCCTCCATATTGTCTCGGATGTTCCCAAATTTAGCTGAGAAGACATTATCAATGTCGCGCATCTCTGCTGACAAAGCGATGGACCTAGTTTCCATAGCCTTAGCCATGAAATTCTTTAAAGCTGAAAAAACAACAGTTAACGCGTCCAGCTTCACATCATGAGGTCGCCCTTCACGTAATCGAATGCTTAGGTCAATAAACCCGTGTGTTGGGTTGCCATCGGCTATTGCAAAATGCTCTACTCGCACTGCGCGCACTCGAATTCCTGCTAAGGGAAATGTTTGGACATTAGCCGCCGAAACACGAATAGCATCACATAAAGCATCTATATCTACAACATCTTCAATGTTAGCAGAATACTCAATTTGAAAGTGTGGCATCACATACCCTAAAAACGTTGTTTTTTATCAATTTAAGAAATCTATATTTTACTTGCAAACACATCATTTTACATCAGCGACTTCAGATTGAATTCAATATCAGCTGCATGTTCTGGAAGTATTGTTTTACCCACCTCCAGTAACCGTTTTCCAATCATGTAGACACTAGGGGCGTTCATAGCATCAATCGCCAGAAGTGTCTCACCTTGATAATAAAAATGAGCCATTGATCTGGAAGTTTTTCCTTCCCTTGTAACGACAGAAGTATAGCCACGATTAAGCCCTGCAATTTGTAGCTTTACGTCAAATTGATCTGACCAGAACCAAGGCTTGGCAACATAATCGGATGCAGCCCCCACGGCAGCGTGTATGCCTGCAACTGTCGCTTGATCGATTGCATTTGGCACGGACTCTAATCTTGTTGAAATGCCTTTGTAATCGGTCACAGCACAATCGCCTGCCGCATAAATGGCCGGATCATTCGTCTGGCAAACTCCATTCACAGTTATTCCATTTTCTACTGCTAATCCACACGCCTCGGCCAACTCAGTGTTGGGTAAAATACCTATTCCAACGACAGCCACATCAGCATCTATGACCGATTTGTCAGTCAGAACCGCTCGGGTCAGTTTGCCTCCTCGTCCCTCAAAATGAGAGAGACCAACACCCTCTTTTATATCGACCCCTTCTTCCGAATGCAGTCGCTTGAACCATGCAGAGGTTTCTCTACAAGCTACTCGCTGCAATATGCGCGCACCTGCCTCAACCAAGGTCACCTTCATGCCCTTTTGAGCACATACAGCCGCAGCCTCAAGTCCGATATACCCTCCACCCACGATTACAATGCGACGTTTCGGTTCTAATACGTCACCAAATTGATTAGCATCCTCTAAGGTGCGAATGTAGTGTAAACCAGACAAGTTATTGGTTATAGACCGAGGTAATTCACGAACCCTAGACCCGGTCGCAATCATAAGCTTTGACCACGGTGCAGTTGTGCCATCTGACAGATGCACCACACGTTTAGCACGATCGATGGCTGTAACCTTCACGCTGGTTCTGAGTTTAATATTCTGATCACCATACCAGGTTTCAGGGCGCAGGTAGAGCTGCGATTTAACCATATCACCTATTGCATATTTCTTGGACAAGGGAGGCCTCTGATAAGGGATTTCGGGCTCATCTCCATATATGGTCAATGGTGTTCTGTGGTCCAACGTCCTGAATTTTGCACAAAAAGTCGCTGCCGCCTGACCTGCCCCAATAACAATAACATTCGTCATTTCAGACACTTTCCTTAAATAAACGGTAAATAAAAATCACGGACTTCATCAACACTTTTACCACTTATGCGCTTGAATTCATCTCGTTTCAAATAAATCAAAGCGTCACAGTAAGCTTCACCAACAGCCTTACGCAATTTAATATCCTTATCCAAAGCAATCATGGATTTATCCAAACCCGACGGAACGTGCCGCTTTTCCCTGACATTCTCAAGACCGTCTAAATCCTCAGGCGGCTGCAAGGACATGCGACTAGCCACCCCTAACCGAGCAGCCTGCAAAACCGAAGCTGTCGCTTGATATGGATTAGTCGCGCAGTCAGCCATCCGATGTTCCAAACGTGCTGATTTTGCGGATCCAGTTGAACAGCGTGTCGTGACTAACCGATGGTCATTGGCCCAGTTTGCCCAGTACCCAGCGAGACTACCTGCGGACAAACGATCGTAACTGTTAACGGTCGTCGCAAGCAAACCAGCCAAGGCTTGGTGATGATGAATGAGCCCCGCCATACATTGCTTTGCAAGATCAGAAAGATTACCAGCTGGGGCAATAACATTATTGCCATCTTTATCACAAAAGCTGAAGTTGACGTGCAGACCTGAACCACCACGATCTGGTATAGGTTTTGGAAGGAAGGTCAACAGCAGTCCCTTTTTTAAACCTATTTCTCGCACCATTGATCGCAGCAAGAAAGCATCGTCACATGCTTTTAGAGCACCAGAAAAACGCAGTGTTAGTTCAAACTGACCATTATCGAATTCTCCGTTCATACTTTCGATAGGAATATCAGCTTTATTAGCAGCATCCCAGATATCGTCCAGCACACCTTTGGGATCGTTTTCTGGACCAGTACCATAGACGAATGCACCTGGTGTGTCGTAGGGACGCCAGATACCATCCTCGTCCCGTTGGAATACATAAGCCTCCGTTTCAAGGCCGATCATAGGGTTATACCCCATATCAACCCAATTATTGACAGCATTTTTTAGCACTCCCCGTGGACAAAGCCCAAAAGGGCCGTCTTCTAAGTGCAAATCTCCCAAGGCAATTTCAGTACCTGGCTGCCAGCTTTTGCGACGTTCGTCGTCTAGTATCAACTCCATATCAGGCAAACCATCATAGACCCCGCAGCCCGGTACCGGCAAAAGGTCTCTATCGTAGGACACCGCAAAAGCGCCTCTAGCAAACCCTATGGATCCACCAGCGGCAACCTCTGCCGGTACATATTTGCCACGAGGCAAATTAAGCATATCGCTGAACATAACCCTTGTGCGATGAATATCATCCATTATCGGTTGATCCATGTTGCACGAACCTGTAACTTTTTCACGCCACAAATAAAGTTTGATCGCGTCCATGTTGGCTCTTCAACAGCCTCAAACCTATCGACACACTTAATCAACTCTTCAAGTACTATCCGCACCTCCATCTTCGCAAGATGCATTCCAAGACAAACATGAATTCCGCCTTGCCCAAACGCTAAATGGCGATTGGGGGAACGGTCAAGCTGGATCTTGTGGGGCTGGTCGAACACCTCTTCATCTCGGCTGCCAGATACAAACCATAACAAAACCTTATCACCCTCGCGAATAGTTTTGCCATGCAACTTATAGTCCTGCGTGGCAGTACGTCTGAAATGCATTGTTGGTGATGCAAATCGAATAAATTCGTCCGCACAAGTATCCCAATATTTACCTGTACGTAACTGTTTGATCAGACTTGGATTATGGGCAAGTTCATTCAATGCCATAGAAATTGAATACCTTGTTGTATCGTTTCCAGCAGCAACCAATAGGCAAAAGAAATTCTTGAAACCCAGCTCGTCCAAACCATTGCCACACTGCATCATTTTCGCGAGGATGCCTTCCTCAGCTACCGGACGACGATTTTTAAGAAGGTCACTGGCATAATCATAAAGTTCGACACCAGCAGGGCTTCGGAATGGCATCATCCGGTAAGCGGATGTATCAACCTTATCTACAACGTGATCGGTAAAATCAGGATCTGTATTGCCGATCAACGCATCACCTTTTTCGACCAACCAATCAAGATCTTCGTCTGGCACGCCAAGAATTCTGCCTAACATCATCATAGGCAGCTGTTTTGCAAGGACATCCACAGCGTCAAACTCTGACTTTTTTAATGCTTTTTCAATTATACCAATTGCCAGTTCGCGGATCAGTTCGTCGAACTTTGCCACAACTGGTTTGGCAAAGTTCGGATTTACGGAACGCCTAACGTTTGTATGTTCTGGCGCGTCCGTTTCTTGAAAAGTACGGCGAGCCATGTATTCCTCATAACTTTGATCCTCAATACGGATACCCTGTGCTGAGCTGAAAATCGCGTTTTCACGATTAGCCAGCAAAATATCAGCGTGCCGGGTTAAGCTCCAAAAGCCTTTAGTTTCTGCATCACCGTCAGTCCAAGCTAAAGGATCCTCTTTGCGCATTCGATTAAACGTTTCATGCGGCACGCCACTTGAAAAACTGTCATGGTCAGAAAGGTTCAAATGTCCATTATCATACATTGCGCAGACCTTTCTTAAAAAAGTTGGCACACCAAGTGCCGAAGATGCGACCATGTTGATCTTTTTCCATACTATTCCATGCAGCTTTTACGATATTTTCGGGCATTCCACTTTCAGTAAAACGCAGCACACAAGACATGAAGTCGTGTGAAAATTCAGGATGAGATTGCGTTGTAAAAATATGTTCATCCTTCGCAAAACTCGCGATCTTACATCCTTTGGATGAGCCCAAAAGCCGACACCCAGTTGGCAATTGTGTAACTTGGTCTTCGTGAAAGACATACATCGGGAGGGTTTCCCGCTTTGGCGTCATCCATTCAGTGTGGTCATGAAAAAGAGTTTCCTCGATGCCAACATTGTAGGCTACATTTAATCTTTCGACCTTCCCGCCCAATGCAACAGCGATAGCCTGGTGGCCAAAGCAGACGCCCAAAAGAGGCTTCTTGGCCACATCACACCGTCTAATGAAGTCTAATAAATCTTCAGTAAAAATATGCTCATCTAAAACACTTAGAGGGCTACCGGTGATCATGAAGGCATCTTGCTCATCAATATCTCGCGGAACGTGTCCTCCAATTGTCATGTAAACACGGTATTCGAAGCGATCATCCTGTGCATCAAAAAGGTCGCGAAAACGGTGTGCGTCGTCAGGGTATGCATCGCCTACCTCGACACTCTTATCATGATTGGTTTGCAGAATTCCAAGCTTTATACGTCTCATAGATTTCCTTTTAACTTGGGACGGTCAGAAGTGCCAACCGCCCCAAGACCTTTAATTTCCGATAATTTTATCCAAGTCAGCACTTTTGGCACGATCTGATTCAATACGTGCTGCAGATTCGTCCATACCTTGCCAATAAACACGTGCTCCCGTAGCAACCATGAGTTCTTTGGCGGCATCACTTGCCATTGTTGCAGATGCAATCTCAGCAAGCTTATCTATCACTTCTTGTGGCGTTCCAGTCTTAACAAACAATCCATTCCATAGCTCTATATCGTTGACGCCAGACTGCGCTGCCAATGTTTTAACCCCATTCAGTTTATCAATCGGTTCAGCTCCAATGTTAGCCAGAATGTTAATCTCACCAAGGCATGGTTCAATCAGGGCAAGTGTTGTATTTATGACATCCGCATCACCGGACGAAAGTGTGTTACAGTCCAACATATCGAACGCTGAGTCATCTGCGAACTCAAAGTCCATTAACTTAGCTGCAGCATAGGAGGCTTTTGTTGGTGTCAAACCGGCACCAAAGTGTCCAAGAACTACATCATTATCCTGAGCATAAGCTGCTAATTCTGCCATGTTAGAATAGCCTGCATCCCCAGAAGCGGCCAATACAAACGGATAGGTCAGAAAAATCCCAACAGGCGTGAAGCTGTTTTCGTCTATACCGATGTCAATAAGCGGACCAACAATTGGTACCCCAATTACAAAAGAGCCTACAACAGATCCATCGGTTGGGCCATTTAGGACCTCCAGTGCACCAGGAAAAGGACCGTCACCACCACCAGGACGATTTACGACTGATGCAGATTGCCCAGTCTGCTCTTGAAAATCTTCCGCGATCATTCGGGTCAGTATGTCCTCAAAGTCGCCCGGAGGCCATGGCACCACGAATTGCACTGGCCCGTTGGGATATTCTGCAAGCGCCGGCGCGGCTCCAGTTAGGACGGTCGTTGCTGCTAAAGCAATCGCTGTTAAAGTCTTTTTCATTAGTTCACTCCCTTTTGGTTTGGTTTTAATTTTGATAGTCTCTCCGCCTATTTCTCACAGACGTCAAAATGATGAACCCTATGACAAATAGGATCACAACAAATAAGGTACCCGAAACCGGGCGATTAATAAGATCGATGGCAGACTTGATCTGACCTGCACCGGCAGTTAATTTTTCAAGAATGATCGAGCCAAGCACAAGGCCCAGAACGATTGGTACGAGGGGCCAATCTAATCGGCGCAAAACATACCCAATATAGCCAAAAATGATTGCAAAAATGCAATCGGTGAGGCTGTTGCGAATTGAGTAAACTCCGACAAAAGACAGAATCATGATGAATGCCCCGAGAAAACGGTTTGGGATATATATCATTTTGGCGATGTATTTACTCGATACGAGGAGGGTTGCCAGAACCAAAACATTTATAATCAGCAACGCCATGAATAGGCTGAATAAAAAATCAGGGTTATTTTCAAATACGTCTGGACCGGGCTTAATTCCTGCATCAAAAAAAACAACCATCATCATAGCTGTCAACGCCTCACCAGGGACACCCAATGCCAAGAGCGGTATCATTGCGGCTGCCGGCACGGCATTATTTGATGTCTCTGAAGCAATGAGGCCTTCAGCAGATCCATGTCCAAATCGTGTGGGTTCTTTAGACAGTGCGCGCGCAGTGGAGTAACTAAAAAACTGAGCGACAAATTCGCCGACACCGGGAATTATCCCCATGACCGTCCCGTAAGTAGCTGAACAAAGGGCAACTGTTTTCTTACCAAATAATTCTCTGAAGCCCGTGAAGAGACCACCAGTAATCCTTGCTTGAGGTGGATCATCATCTTTGCCAACCATTAAATTCAGGGCCTGGCTAAGAGCAAAGATCCCAACGATAACGACAATCAGATTAAAGCCTGAATAGAGGTATTCGATATCAAAAGTAAAACGATCAATTCCTCGGGTTGATTGACGCCCAATCATTGCAATCAGAAAGCCGAAGCCAAAGAGCATTGCAGCAATACCCATCGTTTGGCGATGTGCTGCAATCAATAAGACAGCACCTAAAATAGCTGCCGTCATTATGTCTCGTTGCCCAAACAAAGCACCAAGATCCCGCAAATAAGGCCCGAAAACAAAAAGTGCTATTAAAGCTGCCAAAATTGAAAAAACCCCACCTAGAAAAGAAGAAGAATAGGCTAGCGACAAGGCCCGTGACGCCTCCCCGCGCCGCGTCATGGCATATCCATCATAGGTTGTAAGTGCATTAACCGGTGTTCCAGGCGTATTTATCAAAATAGCAGGAATTGCCCCACCATACATGGAAGACCCATAAACCCCCAATAACAGCACCAAACTAATAAGGTCGTCTAAAAATACCGTCGCAGGTAGCAAAATGGCAATTGCTATCGCAGGCCCAATACCTGGTACGGCACCGATTATCACCCCACCAACAGATCCTATCAAAATCGCTATGATTACTGGAAAAGTCATAAGGTTTTGCAATCCAAGAATAAAAGCGTCCACACTTTTCCCCTAAAAATACGTTAGCATGAAGCCCCGAAAGGCTGAAGGAAGCTGGTCATAAAGCCAGATTGATACCGGTGTTTTTATTTGTAAAAAACTACGAAAAATAATCACAATAGCGAGGCTAGAGCACAAACTTCGGATCATCCAAGTACGGCTACGATATCCAAGTCGCCAAGGCAAAAACAAGCCGAGTAGGACCGTTGATAGCAAGTAACCTAAATAGGGAACCAACAGAGTGTAGCTCACAAAGTAAAACACGAATTCCAAAGCAGCTGCATATTTTGTCATTTCAAAATATGCACTTGTCGGTAGTAAGAAGCGTTTTCGCCATTTGTGCTCTTTAAAGGAGGCCCAAAGATTCATCAAAGCAGCCGGCACTAAAACTAACAAACATAGAAGTGGTGCCACCCATGACTGCTTTAGAATACGGCCAAGGCGGGAAACGCGGCCATCTAATTCTATAAAACCTAACTGATGGGCGAAATAGCTACCCAATCCGTCCGGCAATACGCGCTTCTCCCAGCCAGTTTGGGACCAAAAAAATATTAAAAAGAAAACGGCGATAGCTGCAGCGACAATAGACACCTGCAAATCACCTCGTGTTCGCGAAAATTTGAACAAATCTTCAAGCTTTACCTTCTTATCAGGGCGGCATTCACTTTTAAAAGTTCCATCCTTCTCAAAAGGTAACTCATCTTCAAATAGCGCAAAATCTGACTTGGTGTTCTGGTTTTCGATCATACCTTGATCCAAGCTGTTTTTTTGTTGATGAACTTTTCAATCGCGTGCAGCGATTTATCATGACAATTACCAGACTGTTTATAGCCACCTAATGGCACGGTATTATCGGCGCCACCATATGTATTTACATGCACAACACCAGTATGAAGACTCGCGACCATTCTGTGCGCTCTTCCCAGATTTGATGTCCAGACACCAGATGCCAAGCCAAGCTCTGAAGCGTTCGCCTGGCTAATTGCATCAATTTCATCTGTAAACTGGCTCACGGTTAGGACTGGACCAAAAACCTCTTCACTGAAGAGCCTGTCATCGACGTCAATATCCGTCACGATAGTTGGGGCCATATAAAAACCTCCAGTCTCTGAAAGAATTTGAATGCCACCAGAAACGACTGAGTTCGCACCTTCAAGGGTTTTTTGAATACGGTGCATGTGACCTTCAGAACTGAGCGCACCAATTTGAGTGCTCAAATCCAATGGATCACCCACTCGCAATTTCTCCGTCAGCCCGACAATTTTCTCAACAAAGGCATCATGAATAGTGTCATGAACCAGCAACCTTGATCCCGCGACGCATACCTGACCAGAATTGCGAAAAATTCCTGTGACCACCGCCTCAGCAGCGGTATCAAGGTCAGCTGTGTCGTCAAACACAATATGTGGGGATTTACCCCCTAATTCTAGGAATACGCGCTTCAGGTTGGATTTAGCAGCCGCCTCCATCAATTGTCGACCAACAGGGCCAGATCCAGTAAAAGCTAGAGCATCAACATCCATCGACATTGCCAATGCGTGTCCCGATACAGGCCCTGCTCCAGTTACAACATTCAATACACCCTCAGGTAGCCCAGCCTCATGAGCTAAAGCCACCATTCGCAAAACAGACAATGATGCAACTTCAGAAGGCTTTATAACAAAGGAATTGCCCATCGCGATTGCAGGCGCAATCTTCCAAGCTGATATCATTAGTGGGAAATTCCACGGCACGATTGCGCCTACAACCCCAATGGGTTCTTTTAAGATCATTGCAAGTGTAGATGGATCAGTTGGGGCAACTTCACCATAAATCTTGTCGATTGCCTCCGCGTAATAACGTATAGTATTGGCTGCGGACATTGGTTCGGCTTTAAAAGCCATTGAAATTTCAGTGCCATTGTCCCGAACGCCAAGCACTGCAAGCTCAATCGCATGTTTTTCGATCAAGTCAGCCCAGGCAAGCATTACTTTTTTACGCACCATGGGATGAGTGCGCGACCACACACCAGAATCAAAGCTATGTCGCGCTGATGTTACTGCAATGGTAACGTCGGCCTCACTCGCATTAGGTATTTGCGTCAACAAAGCGCCATCAATAGGCGACACGACGTCTAGTGTAGCGCCAGTCTCTGCCATGACAGATTTACCGTTGATCATCATCGCAGGCGCTGCAACAGGCATTGCCCGGAGCATATCTAAATCCTCCTGTCGCATTCTGCCTCCTAATTGATTTTTGGTTCAAATAATGAACCGGTGTAACACTATTTGATATTGACGAATGATTTTTTGCCTGTCAAGTGTAAGGGTGGAGGTCTTACAAAAATGTCGACAATCGAGAAGGCACTTATGCTATTGGAACATTTCTCAAGAGAGCGTCCCGAAATTGGACTAACTGAGTTTAAAACAAGAACTAGTATCGACAAAGGTACCTTGCACAGACACCTTACGGCACTTAAAAATAGTGGCTTTCTCGAACAAAACTATTTGACAAGAGCGTACCGTCTTGGTCCAGCGGTGATCCGACTAGCGGCTGTACGAGAAAATACAGTACCAATCGTCAAAACCGTGAAGTATTATGTAGACAGAATTGCCGATAACATCCATGAATTAGTCCATGCCGCGTTGCCACAAAAAAATGGTATGTCGGCGATTTATGCCAAAGACGGAGGCTATCATGGAGTCCGTGTTAATTTTGATGAGGCAGAAATTTTACCATTTCATGCAACGTCGTCGGGGCTTGCCTTGTTAGCTTTCCATGATGATACCCTTGTGGCTAACGTGTTATCGAAAAAATTGGTCAGCTTTACTGATAGTACTCCAACTGATGCGGCAGATATAAAAGCTAATTTAGAAACAATACGTACCCACGGTTTTGCCTTTACAGATCAATCATATGAGGACGAAGTCGGTTCAGTCGCAGTCCCGTTTTTTGGAGTCAAAGGAGATGCCATTGGCACTCTTGCTATCGCTATTCCAGTGTCACGTATAAATAAAAGTTTTCACGAGATCATAATAAAACAACTAATCGTAGCCAGCACTGAGCTTTGCAGGGACTTGGGTGGTCAAATCCCTACAAATGTTGCTACGATTTGGGCGGCCAAGCTGGAGGTATAGCCGATGAAAGATTCTAATTTTCTGTCCGCACACAACGCCAAGCATCTATGGCACCCCATGGCGCATCCTGCAGAAATGCAGGCTCATCCTCCTGCCATCATTACCGCAGGTGAGGGTTGCACTATCCGCGATGCTGATGGTGCATCCATGATTGATGCCGTAGGCGGATTATGGAATGTGAACCTTGGATATTCTTGCGAAGTAGTAAAAAATGCCATCACAGAGCAGCTTAATGAATTACCTTTTTATTCAACGTTTCGTGGCACCACAAATGATAAGGTGATTGAATTAAGCGAAATGTTGCGAGACTTTTTTACACCCGATGGTATGGTACGCTCCTTTTTTACATCTGGTGGGTCAGACAGTGTCGAAATCGCACTACGCTTAGCCCGACAATATCATAAACTACGAGGAGAAAGTGGCCGCGTAAAATATATTAGCCTCAAGAAAGGCTATCATGGCACTCACACGAGTTGTGCTTCAGTGAACGGCAACTCAAACTTTCGGACACAATACGAGCCTTTGATGCCGGGTTGTTATCATATCCCCGCACCGTATCCCTACCGAAATCCTTTCAATGAAACTGACCCAGAAAAGCTAGCAGCCCATTGCATAGCCGCATTTGAAGATGAAATTGCATTTCAAGGTGCTGGTACTGTTGCTGCATTTATTATGGAACCTATCCTTGGTGCAGGCGGCGTAATACCACCCCACAAAAGTTTCATGCCCGCTATTAGGACCATCTGTGACAAATATGGGATTTTATTGATAGCAGATGAGGTCATTACCGCTTATGGACGTACTGGTGCATGGTCTGGATCACGCCTTTGGGGGGTACAGTCTGATATGATGTGTACAGCCAAGGCGATTACCAACGGCTATTTTCCATTTGGCGCTGTGATGTTGAACCAAAAGATCGCTGAGGTCTTTGAAAGCGATACTACTGGGCAAGCTTCAATCGGATCTGGCTATACCTACTCCGGACACCCAGTAGGCGCTGCGGCAGCCATAGCATGTGTAAAAGAAACACTACGTTTGAAAGTAAATGAAAACGCAGCAGTGCGCGGAATACAAATCTTTGACGGTATGAAGAGGTTAGCAGAAAAATACGAAATCATTGGTGATGTGCGCGGCGGGCACGGGTTAATGACAGCTCTGGAACTAACATCTGACCGAACAACCAAAGCAGCTCCTAAAAAGGACAAAGTTAACGCTATCTATAAAGCGATATATCAAAACGGTGTGATGGTGCGTGTTTCGGGGCCAAATGTTATCTTGTCACCACCTCTCATTATATCTGAAAAAGAGACGGCAATGATTATCGATGCAATTGATGTGGCTATGGCGGCCAACCCACTGTGACCAACGCTGTAACATTATTAGGAACAAAGGGTGGTCCTTCATTGCGTAAAGGTAGTCCATCTCCATCCTCTTCCGTGTTACAAATTAATAGCCAAACGATCTTAATTGATTGCGGAATTGGTGCAACGCGAGCTTTAGTTGAAGCGGATATATCCCTGTCTGATCTGGATGCAATTATCATTACCCACTTACATTCAGACCACCTTCTTGATCTTGGGCCACTGATATATACCGCCTGGACATCAGGGCCTCCACGACGTTTGCCACTGTATGGACCACCAGGATTGCGTGATTATTGGGGAAATTTTCTGAAAGCAATGAATTTTGACCACAGTACCCGAATTGTAGACGACAAGCGGAAACCCCTAGATGAACTTATTGAAGTGCATGAGTATGGTGAGGGGACCGTAGCATCCTTTGCCGGTATTGAGGTAAGTGCGTTACGTGTAGATCATCCACCAGTGACAGAATGTTTTGCATTGCGGTTTAAGACAGGGTCACAAACAGTCGTTTTTTCAGCTGACACCTGCTATTTTCAACCATTGGCCGAATTTGCAAAGAATGCAGATCTTTTGGTACATGAAGCCATGCTCAGCAAAGGGATCGACGCTTTAGTAGAACGCCTTTCTGGCGCACCGGGGTTGAGAGCACATTTGATCGCTAGCCACACCATGGCCGAAGATGTTGGCCGCATCGCCAAAGCTGCCAAAGTGAGAAAACTTGTTCTAAACCATTTAGTTCCTGCCGACGATCCAAGCTTTACAGACGCAGACTGGCAAGAGGCCATTGCATCAGAATGGGACGGACCAGTTACCGTAGGAAAAGACGGAATGCGCATTTTACTAACAAGGTGAGTAGAGCATGAAAAAGAGAATACTTATCGTTGGTACATACGACACTAAAGAAGACGAACTTCGTTACCTGGAACATATCATTATAGAACAAGGCGGTACTACCCTCACCATGGATGTCAGCGTGCTTAAAGGATCAACAAAGCCCACTGATATATCAAAACACGATGTAGCAAACGCCGCAGGCAGTACCATAGAAAAAGCAATAGCGCTGGATGACGAAAACGAGGCTATGCAAATTATGGCTAATGGTGCCTGCCAACTGACAACTCAAGCATATAATGATGGAAAGATTGAAGGAGTTGTTATATTAGGCGGATCAATGGGAACAGATCTGGCATTGGATGTTTGTCTTTCACTGCCCCTTGGGTTTCCAAAATACATTATCTCGACGATTGCGTTCTCGCCACTTTTACCCACTGAGCGTATCCCTGCCGATGTACAAATGATCCTTTGGGCGGGCGGCCTTTATGGTTTAAATAGTATTTGTAAAGCGTCTCTCAGCCAAGCTGCAGGGGCCGTTTTGGGGGCAGCAAAATCATTAGAAGAACAAGACACCAACAAGCCAATGGTGGGAATGACTTCGTTCGGAAAAACTGTTCTTAAATACATGGTAACCTTGAAACCAGCTTTGGAGGCACGTGGTTATGAAGTAGCGGTTTTTCATCCTACCGGCATGGGTGGACGGGCATTTGAAGATCTTGCGACACAAGGGCGCTTTGTTTGCGTAATGGACTTTGCTACCCAAGAAATTGGTAATCACCTTTTTGGGTCAGTAGTTTCAGCAGGGCCAAACCGACTAACGGCAGCAGCCATCGCTGGTGTTCCGCAAATCGTGGCTCCCGGTTGTCACGACCTTGTGGATTTTCCAGGCTGGCAGGACTTGGATGCACGATGGGAAAATCATGAAGTACATGCGCACAATCGACTTTTGTCATCAATTGTCTTATCAGACAAGGAACGTGAAGACGTTGCCAAAGCCCATACAGAGCGACTTGCTTATGCCACCAGAAAATCAGCTTTTATCATGCCACTGAAAGGCTGTCATGAATGGGACCGTGAAGGCGCACAACTACATAACCCCAGTGGGCTCCAAGCATTTGCAGAGGCCTTAAAAGTTTCGATGCCTGACAAAACCACACTTTATGAAATCGACAGCCACATCAACGATGCGGCTTTCACAGATAAAGTTCTAGCGGTATTCGACGAATGGTTTGGAGTTTGACGTAAACGCAACCAGTAAAAAATTTATGAATTTTTTATAACTCTTAATTTTCGTTACGAACTGACAGTTGCGATGTTTCAAATAACCATTCCACGTTATTGTCTTTTAGTGGCGTAGGATAATCACCTGTAAAACAATGATCGGTAAATGCTGGATTGGTGTCATCTCTACCCTGTTTATGCCCCATAGCTCTGTATAATCCATCGACTGACAAAAACGATAAACTATCCGCCCCAATATATTCTGTCATTTCTTTTTCTGATTTAAATGACGCTAATAATTGCGATTTGTCTGGTGTATCAATTCCGTAGAAGTCTGGATATTTTATCGGTGGAGAGGCTATTTTCATATGCACTTCCCGAGCACCAGCCTGCCGCATCAATTCTACTATTTTTATGGATGTTGTGCCGCGAACAATCGAGTCGTCTATCAGCACTACCCTTTTACCATTCACCGCATCTCTATTTATATTGTGCTTGAGCTTAACACCAAAATCACGCGTTGATTGCTGTGGTTCAATAAACGTTCGACCAACGTAATGATTTCTTATAATTCCTAATTCGAAAGGCAACCCCGCTGCTTCAGCATAGCCCAAAGCAGCTGGAACTCCGCTATCAGGCACTGGTACTACAACATCAGCAGAGCAGGGTGATTCCGAAGCCAGTTCTTGACCAAAATTTTTCCGACATTTATAAATACTTTTTTCTCCAAAGACGCTATCCGGTCTTGCAAAATATATGTATTCAAAAATACAGGGGCGCTTTTGTCTATTGGGAAAGGGCCTTATGCTTTCTATTTCTCCACCAGAAATTACAACTACCTCTCCGTTTTCGACTTCCCTTACGTACTGAGCGCCAATAATATCCAATGCACATGTTTCCGATGATAAAATAAACTGGTTTTCTAGCTTCCCAATTAATAGTGGACGTATACCCAAAGTATCTCTGGCACCTATCAATTTTCCATCTGTCAAAGCAACTAAAGCGAAAGCACCTTCAATTTGGCTCAAAGCATCAACAAAGCGATTTATAACGCCCTCATTTCTGGAGCGAGCTATCAGTTGTAGAAATACTTCTGTATCTGACGTAGATTGAAAAATTGCTCCACTCTTTACCAATTCGTTTCTCAAGGTCAGAGCATTTGTAAAATTTCCATTATGTGCAATTGCAAACCCGCCCACGGAAAGATCAGCAAACAAAGGTTGAACATTTCTCAGGGCAGGTTCTCCAGTTGTCGAATATCTTACGTGGCCCATGGCCAGCTGGCCCTGCATTCTTTCCATTGTTGTTTTTTTTGTGAAGTGATCACTAACTAAACCAATGCGGCGTTCTGAATGAAAATGTTTTCCATCATAACTGACTATACCTGCAGCTTCCTGACCACGGTGTTGTAAAGCGTGAAGTCCTAGCGCCGTTACCGCTGCGGCTTCTTCATGTCCTGCAATTCCAAAAACACCACACTCTTCACGCAATTTGTCGTCAGATTCGTCCCAGAGAAACATTAAAAGCTCCGTAAGCTAAGTCATAAGGAAAAGATTTTCGATATATTAACACTAGCCATGACATTACACTTATTACAAGTAACATCATTACATTAATTTATAAGAATTAAGATTGTGGAGGTTTTAAAACTCAGTGGATTTTATATTTTTTTGCTACAGATCAAGTACTTTAAAAACCGAAGAGAGAGTAAATTGTTTATTAGCCAGCCCTACTTTGTTTTAAAATTTTAAGAATATTCAGAAATATCTATTTACGCACAGTGTTTAATTTCAGCTATTGCTATTGTAGTGTAATATTTCAATCAATATGGTAACTTTAATATTAGGGATTTATGTAACCTAATTTTTCAATAAAAATAAGTAGAAATTATGGAAATTTTATCAAAAAATAGTTGTTGGGGTGGAACACAAGGCGTTTATCGTCATGTGTCTAAGACGTGCCAATGTGATATGACCTTTGCAGTTTTCTTGCCAGAAGAAGCTTTATTAGAACCCGTTCCTGTTTTGTGGTTCCTTTCTGGTCTCACCTGTACGCACGAAAACGCAATGGTAAAAGCGGGAGCACAGGCTTGGGCGGCAGAGGCTGGGATAGCACTTGTTTTTCCAGATACTTCACCACGCGGTGAAAATATCGAAGATGATGACGCCTTTGATCTAGGCCAAGGTGCAGGGTTTTACGTTAATGCGACCCAAAGCCCATGGAAACAACATTTCCAAATGTGGGACTATATTAGCGCTGAATTACCGTCGCTAATTGCAGAAAATTTTCATGTAGACATGACGCGTCAATCCATCACTGGACATTCGATGGGTGGGCATGGTGCATTAACGCTGGCCTTAAGTAATCCAGGTCACTTTGCATCAGTTTCGGCCTTTGCACCGATTTGTAATCCAACGAAATCTGATTGGGGACGCAAACAATTTGAAGCATATTTGGGGGATGACCACGCAGCATGGGAGAAATATGACGCAACGGTCTTAATGGGCGCAAACGGAACTAAATGCCCAGTTTTGATCGATACTGGAACTGATGACCAATTCTATGATTTACTTGGCACATCAGCGTTTGCGTCTGCTGTTGCAGACCAAAAAGTCGAGGCATCTATTCGGTTACAAAAGGGGTACGACCACAGCTACTTTTTTATATCCACATTTATGCCCGAACATATCGACTTTCATGCGAACGCACTCGCTCGAAAATACGACACTACGATTTAGTACTTATTATATTCACAAGTATGAGAAAACGTAATTAAGTACATTAAACTAAATGTTAGGCATAGGTCAAAATTCAACAACCGCACGAATTGACTCGCCTGCATGCATCAATTCAAATCCCTTATTGATTTCGTCTAGGCTTAACTTGTGTGTAATCATAGGATCTATTTCAATAGTTCCATCCATGTACCAATCGACAAATTTTGGTACATCTGTACGACCTTTCGCTCCACCAAAAGCTGTGCCTTTCCAAATTCGTCCCGTTACCAGTTGAAACGGGCGGGTCGAAATTTCTGCCCCAGCCGGTGCAACACCAATAATCACAGAAACACCCCAACCTCGGTGAGAACACTCCAATGCATCACGCATAACTTTTACATTACCAGTTGCGTCAAACGAATAGTCTACGCCACCGAATGCATCCTCTTCTGTCTTTGTAATATCGACGATAGCCTGAGTAACGCTTTTCTCACCCAGCTTTGATGGATTAATAAAGTCAGTCATCCCAAATTTCGCGGCCATTTCAGCTTTTGTCTCATTCAAGTCTACGCCGATTATTTTACTGGCTCCCGCCATCCGAAGGCCTTGAATGACATTGAGGCCTATACCACCTAAGCCAAACACTGCAGCCGTTGCCTTTTCTTCGACACCAGCAGTATTTATAACAGCTCCAATGCCAGTCGTCACACCACACCCGATGTAACAAATTTTATCAAATGGAGCATCATCACGTACCTTTGCTAACGCAATTTCAGGCATCACAGTATGATTAGCAAATGTCGAACAACCCATGTAGTGATAAATTGGTGTTCCATCCAACATAGAAAAACGCGTTGTTCCATCTGGCATTAACCCTTGGCCCTGCGTTCCCCTAATTGCTGTACACAAGTTCGTTTTACCTGATTTGCATGAATAGCAGCTTCCACACTCAGGCGTATAAAGCGGGATGACGTGATCTCCAGGCTTTAAAGTGGTCACTCCGTTGCCAACCTCTAATACTATGCCTGCACCCTCGTGCCCTAAAATGGCGGGAAAAATTCCTTCTGGGTCATCACCAGATCGAGTAAACTCATCGGTGTGACAAATACCTGTCGCTTTTATCTCAACTAAAACTTCACCATCTTTCGGTCCGTCTAAATTCACATCCATTACTTGAAGTGCTTCACCTGCCGCTAAAGCAACTGCTGCCCGTGTACGCATAATAAGTCTCCCAAAATAGTTCTTGATCGAAATCGTGATTCGGTCTCAGTATACGAGAAATAGTATCATTTTATGAGAAAATAAAAATAGTGTGAATTTAGCAAGAGTACTTAACATTCTGGAAATTTTGTCGGTCGCCGGGCGACCTCTTACGGCTGCTGAAATTCACAGCGTAACAGGAGTACCAAAACCAACGTGCTATAGGCTATTACAAACTTTGCTTTCAGAAAAAATAGTCGAATACAGCGAAGAAGATGGTCACTATGTAATTGGCGAGCGTTTAATTCGGATCGCCCTATTAGGCAAATCCGATGTAGATGTAAGACGCGTTTCTGCTCCTCTGCTTAAAACGGCAGCAACTAAGTTCAATGAAACAACATTTCTGGCAAGGTTTCGAGATGGTAGAGTAGAAATTATTCATGTCGAAACACCAGAAGACCCCAACCGCGCATTCATACATCCTGGATTAGGCGAGAGACCCATGCACGCGTGCTCATGCTCGAAGGCCATTGCTGCTTTTTCAGAAGAACCATTTATGGAAAAAATATTAAAAACCACACTTAAGGCATATACCTCGCACACTAAAACAACGCGCGAGATGTTGTTGGTTGAATTCGAACTAATTCGAGACCAAGGATATGCAGATTGCGATCAGGAAATTGACGTTGGCATAGCGAGTGTTGCAGCGCCAGTTACCATGGGAAACATTGGCGCAGTTTTCAGTGTTGGTGCTGTTGGCCCAATAAGACGTTTCGATAAGGATTACAGACAAAAAATTGGGGTAGATTTAAAGCAGTTGGCTAGAAAAGTCAGTGGCGCCATCAAATTATGCAATGTTGCTGAGGTGTAGATAATCATGGCAGCAATGTAGAACCCCGTTAAAGGGAAACTTAGGGAGGAAAATATGAATAAACCAATGAAACCAGACCCCACTTTTCACGCATCGCCTATAATGGCTATGCGGGCACCAGTGGAAAATTTTGCATTTACAATTATGCTTGGCAAAGACACATCACATCATGATGGCCTGGCAGTAATTGATTTAAGAAAAGATTCTAAAACCTATGGCGAAATTGTTCATCAAGTAATAGCTCCAACAACTGGAGATGAATTTCATCACTTTGGATGGAATGCCTGCTCTTCATCGTTATATCCACTTTCTGGACACGCTTTTCTGGAACGACGCTATCTGATCGTACCGGGGATAAGATCAAGCCGGATCTATATCTTTGATGTCAAAGATCCGCTAAACGCAACAATTCATAAAGTTATAGAGCCGGAGGAAGTATTCGAAAAAACTGGTTACTCAAGACCGCACACGATACACTGTGGCCCAGAAGGTATCTATGTCTCCACTCTTGGTGGATCTGGGGAAGATGGAACTGAGTCGCCTCCAGGTATCTTCATAATGGACTGTGAAACATTTGAAATAAATGGTATCTATGAGCTCGACCGTGGCGAGCAAGATAAACATTACGACTTCTGGTGGAACATACCACGAGACTACATGGTAAGTTCAGAGTGGGGACTTCCCCCACAATTTGAAAATGGCGTGGTGCCAGGAGACCTAGTAGGTGGTAAATATGGACACAAAATTCATTTTTGGGATCTGAGAGCTCGTAAGAACATCCAAACGATTGATTTAGGTGAAAATTACCAAATGGCTCTTGAAATCAGACCTGCGCATGACCCAACGAAATCTTATGGCTTCTGCGGTGTGGTTGCTGATAATACCAACTTACAAGGTGCAGTCTTTACTTGGTGGCGTGACGATGACGGCAAATGGCAAGCAAAAAAAGTCATTACGATTGACCCAAGACCAGAAGATCCTGAAAACCTTCCAGAATTAATAAAAGGTTTTGGTGCAGTACCAGTATTAGTTACAGATATCGATCTCAGCCTTGATGATAAATATCTGTACGTCGCGTGCTGGGGAATTGGAGAAATGCACCAATATGATGTTTCAGATCCATTCAATCCTGTTCTGGCAGGAAAAGTTGAGTTGGGTGGCATCGCGAAAGAAACAAAACATCCAAATGGTAAAGATTTTATCTATGGACCACAGATGGTTGAAGTCAGCCGGGATGGTAAACGTGTCTATTGGACCAACTCTCTTTATTCAACTTGGGATGATCAATTCTATCCTCACCAAGAGGGGGGGCAAATGGTCATGGCAAATGTTGGTGAAGATGGCGGTTTGACTTTGGATCCCGACTTCTATGTCAATTTCCCTGAAAACATGCGTGCCCACCAAATACGATTAGAAGGCGGGGACTGCTCTACAGATAGCTTCTGTTATCCATCAGTTTAGGGAGTGGAAACTACTTCATTGGCGGCCCTTTGGTGGGCCGTCATCCTTTCAGGTGCTTATCATGGCCTAAATCCCGGTATGGGTTGGCCGCTTGCTGTGTCTGCTGCGCTAATGGAGCGCAAAGCTACGGCTATGCCGAAAGCGTTATTACTATTAGCTACAGGACATTTGTTGGCGATGATCGCGATTTTATTGCCATTTTCTCTGATGATTTGGCTAGTAGAAAGAGAATATGAGATAAGGTTATGTGCTAGTTTTATAGTAATAGGAATGGGTATCTATTTGCTCATTAACTCGAAACACCCAAAATACCTAGCCCGTATTCATCCGGCAAAACTAGGTTTATGGTCATTTCTATCTGCCATCGCACATGGTGCTGCACTCATGCTGGTTCCAATTTATCTAGGGATTTGCCAGATTTCAGAAGATACTAGCAGTATAGAGGATTCTGGACATCTTGCAGTCCAAAATTTAATGTCAAATGATTTGCTAACTGCGCTTGGTGTATCTCTAATGCATACGATTTCCATGGGCCTTTCAGGCGCATTGCTGGCAGTATTCGTTTATTTTTGGCTTGGACTTAAATTTATCTCAAAAGCGTGGTTTAATTTGGATAAAATTTGGGCATCCAGTCTTATACTTGTCGGAGCATTTGGACTTTATCTTACCGGCACCCACTAATTAAACTAACCTTTGTACTGCGTCCACTTAATTAAGCTCTAGTCACACAGATGACGTAAACTGTGACTGCACTAAATTCTAAATGTGAACTTAAAAATTACGTTTTTCTAACTAGGCTGGTGTGAATATGGCCGTAGCTGTGTCACATTTATACAAAGCCGCATCCTTATCTGCTACAAGTGCTAACTCGGAAACCGCATTGAGTATAATGTCAATCTCTGTATCGCTTGCCAGATAACTTAAGTTTACACGAACAGATCCAGGTTTTTCAATTTCATTTCCAGCTAAAATTTCTTTGCGAAAATGATTTGAACTTTCTACGTCAATGTCCAAAAGGCGGTGAACATAGGGGCCTGCACAAGCACATCCACCTCGCGCTTGTATCCCATAACGGTCAGATAAAAGTCGCGTTAACAGTTGCTGATGAATATAGCCTCCCTTTCCATTTTTCACACGAAAAGAAAAAATGGGTAAACGCTCGCAGGTCAGGTTACCGAGTAATTCGATATTGGGGTTACGCCCCCAAGCCCGTAACGCCCTCATTGAGTTTTCTCGATTCCGGTTAGTGATAAACTCCTGAGTGATGGCATCTTTTACCAAAAGACAAAGGGCTGCACGTAGATCGCCAATCACATTTGGTGTGCCACTTTCCTCACGGACCTCTAAATCGTCACTATAATCATGTACGGTAGGAGATACAAAACGCACTGTGCCGCCGCCGGACTGAGAGGGCAGAAAAGTATTTACGGCATCATTGCGTACAACCAAAAGGCCTGTTGCTTGTGGGCCTCCTACAAATTTATGTGGCGACAAGACTACTGCATCAATCATCGCATCTTCTGCCAGACAAAGATCGATCTTGAGATAAGGACCACCGCCAGCATAGTCCCAAATTACTTTTGCACCATAAGATTTCAGTGCGCGAGTTACAGCAATAACATCACTGAGAATACCAGTTACATTGGAAGCTGCAGAGAATGCTCCTATGATAGGGCAACCTTTTACGCTCTCCAACGTGGACAAGAGATGGGTCATACAAGGACCCCCAGTTTGAGCCTCTCGAATTTCGATAACATCGGCTCCACTTTCACGCCATGGCAAGATGTTGGAATGGTGTTCGTAGGGGCCAACTAGGACTACTGGTGATTTGCCTTGAGCAAGCATTTTGGGCACTGCAAAAAGGTGTACCAGTCGGTTAACACCTGAAGTTGCACCTGAACCTGTAAAAATGACTGCATGATCCTTGTTAGCGTTCAACTGTTCACGAATGATATTCCTAGCCTTTCGCCGCAGGCTTGTCATCATGCTGCCCAAATAAGAAGCTTCTGTATGGCTATTGGCATAAATTGGTAGCAGTTCTGTCAATACAAAATTTTCAATCTGCCAAAGTGCACGCCCTGAGGCAACATAATCAGCGTAGATCATACGTTTTTTTCCAAACGGTCCCATAAGCTCTAGGCCGCGCCCTACTAAACCTGAAGCTATATCAGCCACAATCGTATCACTGAGAATATCTTCTTGAAATTTTTCAAACAAATCTTGGATTTTGAAGTCTCCTATTTTTGGTCTTCATTTACATTTTTATATCTTAAGTTGATTTTTAAAAAAAATTATTACTTGTTTTTGCACCATTTAGTTGTTTATTGGGTCGGATGATCGCACTTGACTACATTGACCACAAAATTCTTACTGTTCTTCAGCAGGACGGCGCTTTATCCCAGAGGGAGGTTGCTTCACAAGTTGGACTGTCTCAAAATGCTTGCTGGCGGCGCATACGCCGTCTGACGGACCTTGGTATTATTGAAGGCTATCACGCCCGTTTGAATGCGAGTGTTATTGGCTTGGATCTGACTGTATTCATAATGATCCGCACCAGACACCATAGCGAAAAATGGTCAAAGGCTTTTAAAACGCATGTCGAGAGTATTCCAGAGGTTGTCGAAATGCATCGTATTGGAGGCGATTGGGACTATCTCATCAAGGTGGTCACCAAGTCCATGGCAGGTTACGATAAAGTTTATCAAAACATCACATCAACAGTTGAATTAGAGGCAGTGACAGGTCTTTTTTCTATGGAAACAATCTTGGAAAACCGACCACTTTCCATAAAATGACACTTGTGTAGCTTAACACCATTTGTAAAATCTGTGGGTTTTTCGCCAATCTCGAATCGCATAACCTTTACATTTCTCTTATCGTGGCTTTACCCCAGCAGCTGGTCAGGTGATCATCTGAATTTTAAAAAGCCTTTATGCCAATCAAATGACCCGTATTATTTCAAAAAATTTAATATTCTCACTTAAATACCCTTGGTAATTAGCATAGTCTTAATGCATTAGTCGAACATTGTGTCCTATTTGGAGGAATAAAAATGCATAAAAGAATAAAACAGATCGCAATCGGTCTCACGTGTCTTGGGTTAAGCCTACCTGCAGTAGCGGCAGAAGAGTGGCGGTTCAATAATTTCTTACCCGAAACCCGCCCTGAATCAGCCGAGCTTGAAAAATTTGTTATGGATGTAAACACAGCTCTTGCCGGTAAGATGTCACTAAAGCTTTTTAGCGGTGGCTCTTTAGGGTTGCCCAACACGGATACAATGCGCTTCTTACCAAAGGGTGCGGTAGAAATGAGCTTAATGTGGGCCAACTACTTGGGGCGCGATGCTCCGGCTCTAAGCTCCGTGGTAGTGCAGGGCGCAATAGGGTCTATAGAAGAGTTCGAAAAGGCAATTCCAACTGTACGTGAAATCTATCAAGAAGAGTTTGCCGAATGGGATGTAACATCGGTTGGATATGTTGCTATTCCAATGCTTTCAGTGTCAGTATTTTGTCGTGATGAGCCAGTACGTTCAATAGAAGCTCTGAAGACAAAAAAACTTCGGGTTTGGGCTCGTGATCAGGTGGAAGTATTCACCCGTCTAGGTGTTGCGGCACAGATAATCCCACAAGATGAAATGTATGTTGCCATGAAAACTGGCGTGGTAGATTGTGCTCTGTATCCCGCACTTTACGCTCATACAGTATCCTTGCAGGAAGTAGCAAAATATGCGTCTTTCTTATACCCAATGGCATCAGGTCCTTATGTGATTGGTGTTGCAACAGAACGTTGGAAAGAAACAGACGAGGTTACCAAAACAGCCATTACTACAGCTGCCGATGCTTTGTGGGCTCGTACTAACCAATATGAGGATGACTTCAAAAATGAATTGAAAGCACGCGAAAAGCTGGTTGAGGGAGGAATCGTCTGGGGCGATGATTTCCCAAAAGCGGACCGCGATATATTTGTTTCCTCAGTAACAGAAACCTGGAAAATGTTGGCGGAGGAAGCGGGCGGGAACGCACCCGCATACCGAGCACGGGTTCTAAAGGCCCTAGGGCGTTAATAAGGCTTTTATGAAATCACTGCTAAAAAAAATAATAACGCGCGGACTGGAGTATCTGGCCCGCGCGTGCGCTACGCTGGCCGTAATCAGTTTGATGGCAATAGTTGCCGTTATAGTCACCAGCGTTTTTATGCGCAAATTTGCAAATTCACCACTCCACATAACTGAAGAGGTTGTCGGGTTGTTACTGAGTGTTGCATTATTCTTGGGGTTGCCACTGGTCACACTCAGGGGCAAACATGTGAACGTCTCAATTTTGACAAGGGCGACACAAGGCACAGTAAAAATTTCCCTTCAAGTCGCCGGACTTTTGATTGGAGCTAGTTTTTTTATCTGGCTGATCTGGGATGCTATTCCTTGGTTTGATTTTGCATTCAAGCGTAATCTAAAAACAGAAACCACCCGTATTTTACTCTATCCTTGGATGGCATTGATGCCCTTTTCATTAAGCATCACTGGAGCTATTTTTATAGCGCGCCTGTTTGGTGTGGTCAAAAATTTTGAAGACCCAGAAATTGAACATACAACCTATGAGAAAGCTCCCTAATGTCACTTTGGCTGACTTTAATTGGTGGTATTGTCATAATAGCTGGCAGCGGTGTCGCCTTGGGCGTGGCTTTAGGTATAACAGGCCTAATTATCCTTTACTTTTTTTCTAATGGGGCCACTTCTCTTGCCATCGATGCGATCTGGGGGGTATTCAATTCTTTCACTTTAAGTGCTGTGCCGATGTTCATTCTTCTAGGCGAGATCCTTCTCCGCAGCGGGATCAGTGAAAAGGCATACTCTGCCTTTGCACCGTTGTTTCGTAAGGTTCCAGGCGGCTTATTACACACTAATATTGCTGTCTGTACCTTATTTGGAGCAGTCAGCGGCTCGAGCCTATCGACCGCGGCCGCAGTTGGTTCAGTTGCTTACCCAGAAATGTCTAAACGAGGTTATGAAAAAGATACAGTAGTTGGTAGTCTCGCTGGCGGTGGAACGCTGGGACTATTAATTCCACCAAGCTTGTCGTTCATTATTTACGGCGCATTGACGGAGACATCTATCGGTAAGCTGTTTGCAGCTGGGATCATCCCAGGTTTTTTGGTTGCAGCTATGTTCATGCTCTACCTTTTACTAAAATGCATACGTAACCCAGCAATAGCCCCTCGTGATCCAAATGTTAGCTCGTTCTGGGAAATCTTCGTTGGTTTTAGACAAATTTGGCCATTACTGGCTCTAATTTTTTCTGTAATCGGAACCATCGTTGGTGGCCTTGCAACTCCGACAGAGGCGGCAGGAGTTGGCGTTGTACTAGCTGTTGTAATCTCTACCGTTTGGGGTGACCTCACATTTACTAAATTGATTGATGCTTTATACAATTCAGTTCTGTTATTTTCATCAGTTGGCTTTCTGGTCTTAGGCGCGACAATACTTGCTCAATCCGTCAGCATTCTTGGACTTCCGCAACAGATATTGGAAACGGTCGCAGAGGCTGGGTTTGGACCATATGGAGTTTTGCTAGTTGTGGTTTTGATCTATTTGGTCTTGGGCTGCTTCTTTGATGGATTATCACTGATGATCATGACCTTGCCAGTTGTGTTCCCACTGCTTACAGGTCTAGGGTTTGACCCGATTTGGATTGGAGTGATTATTACCATTGTTATTGAGATTGGCCAAATAACACCCCCCGTTGGCCTGAACCTTTCTGTTTTGACCGCCCTAACAAAAAATGAAGTTAGTCTTGGACGAGTTGCTATTGCGACGGTGCCTTACTGGTTGATTCATCTGTTAGCGATCCTAATCCTAACAATTTTTCCAATAATAGCACTCTATCTTCCAAATCTTCTTTTTTAATAAAGGACAAAAGCATGGCTATCAGATTAAAACCAAAATCATTTGGACCGGTCTTTGCCCTTTATAATGGCAGCAAGATTACAGGCTATGCTTTTGGGGATCCATCAAATTCAACCCCATATCCATCAACCCAAACACCAGTTGATACGCTTTTGACCTCGCTTGCCTACTGCATAGTTTTGTCGGCTGAATTGGCCGCCAGCGAAAATAACACCAAGCTAAACCCCTTTATAATTAAAGTAAGTGGTATCAAAGCACTGGATCTACCCAGCCGGGTCGAAAAGATGAATATTACCATTCTAGGTCAATTAGTTGAAGATTCGTCGGTTGCCGAGAGAATAATGCAGCGCGCTAAATCAATTTGTACGGTCAGCAACACTTTGAGTTGCGAAGTATCCATTGCAACTGAACCTGATTTTTATGTCTGATCCTGTGGAATCGGGTAAAAAAATCCCGACTGATACACTGACTACGATTGAAATGTTAGAAAATGATCCGAGTCAGGTTTATGCGCGGCTCCGCCAGTTAACGCCGATTGTGCGTTTGTCTGCCCTTGGCGGACGGATCATCTTCACTAAGGCAGCGGATGTAAAACGAGTGAAAACAGACAGTGTGCATTTTGGATCACACGACATAACTACGCCGATGCAGCGTGCCTTTGGAGGCCATACTCTGATGCGAAAGGATGGTTGTCCTCATCTCCGTGAGCGCAGAGCCATGGAACCTGCTCTTAACCCTGATCGAATTCAGAAATGGAAGCCTGCATTCGAAGTGTTAGTGGATCGGTTAATTGAAAACTTAGCTTCTAACTCGACTGCAAACCTTTACTCAGCGTTTGCTACCCCATTAACCGCAGGCTATCTCAGACTCTTGCTTGGCTTAGATTATATCTATGAAAAACACCTTTTTGATTGGGCAAGTGCTCTAGTTCGCGGCGCGATGAATAGCGGGTTCGATCCAGCTATTTTTGCAAGAAGTGATCTTGCTAATAAAGAAATGAATGCCTGTTTTGACCAGATGATAATGCAAAAAAAAGCTTCGCCTGATGGATCAGTTTTGTCTGTAATGGCAAATGAAGATGAGCCGCTCTCACTCGCTCAAATCAGAACTAACATGAAGATCTGCGTGGGTGGAGCGGTGATTGAGTCGCGCGATGCCCTTCTATCGACAATTTATGGGTTGCTCAGTAACCCGGATCAACTGCGCAATTGTATAAGCAGCAACGAATGGGGCCCATGTTGCGATGAAGGCCTACGTTGGGTTGCCCCTATTCAGGCCAGCCCAAGAATCGTAAAAAAATCTCTAGTGATGAGGGGCGTCCTTATCCCGGAGGGCGAAACTGTTATGGCGGTTCAGGCATCGGCAAACCACGATGAAGAAATATGGCATCGTGCTGATCAATTTGACTCTCGTCGAGAATTTAATGAACATCAAACCTTTGGCGACGGTGCGCATCAATGCCTTGGCGGAAATGCATATCGTTTGATAGTTGCGGATGTGGCCTTACCTAAGCTGTTCAGTCGCTTTCCAACAATGTGCCTTGAAAAAAATCGAACTGTGTTTTTCAAAGGCTTCGCTTTTCGAGGGCCAACTTCTTTACCTGTAATACTAAATCAAAGCTGGTAATAATGCTCTTTAACAAACGAAAACTTACATCGGAATACTAGCAAGTCTAAATCTATGTGCTCAATAATTGACACCTCTAAGGGAGATCAGCAGCGTAGTTAAACTTAAAACTGGTGCCCGAATAAGATCCAGTCACTTTGCGAAAATAACTCGGACGCACCCCACCCCGAGATCTAAAGCCCACGGTTAAGTAATTTTTTTATATGCTTTATCCCTTTACCGAGAGTGCTCTGATTGCTTTAGGTGAGATAGCGGAAGAGACAGGTCATTCTTGATTTCCTTAAGGGAAATTTTTGTAGACATTGCAGTGAAATCAATCTCACTTATAAGTTTTTGCTGTAAAATGTCATACGCTTCCATTGATGGGCAAATAATTTTTAACTGATAATCTGCCCCCTCACCCGTTAGCCTATGTGCCTCAGTTATTTCTGGAAATCTTGCAATAATTTTAGAAAATTCTTTAACCCAATCCAGAGAATGTCTACCCACACTAATAGATAGAAAAACAACTATTGGGAGATTTATCGCATTCCTATTAAAAAGTATTTTTTTACCTAAAATAATGTTTTCCTCCTCCATTCGTTGTAAGCGATTCCAGCAGGCAGTTTTGGATATTCCAACGCTCTTAGAAAGTTCCAAGAGTGATAATTCAGCATTTTCTTGCATCCTTTCTATTAGTTTAATATTTATGCTATCCATTCTCTAATATCCCATAATTATGAACTTTGTTCTATTTTAAGCTTTTTTTTAAAAATAAAAAGAATTTTGTTCAATAATTATCACTTTTTATATTGATGCTATTCATATTCTTGTTAGGTACCGCTCAAATAATTTGAAAGGAAGAAGCACATGGCAACTGGATCTAACAATATAGAAACCCTAATGTTACACGCAGGAAGTCATCGACGTGATTTGACAACAAATTCCGTAGCGGTGCCAATATATCAAACCACAAGCTACGAATTTGATAATGCTGAGCACGCGGGAAAACTGTTTGCACTTCAAGAGCTCGGAAATATTTATACCCGCATCACGAACCCAACCACTCAAGTCTTAGAGGAAAGGATTGCTGCGCTCGAAGGCGGTGCAGCGGCTGTCGCGGTTGCTTCCGGCTCTTCTGCAATCAGTTTAGCAATTCAGAATGTCGCTTCATCTGGTGATAACATTGTTTCCTCCCCACATCTTTATGGAGGCACGTACAATTTATTTGTTAACACTTTGTCAAAGATGGGTATTGAAGTTCGGTTTGCTGACCCAAAAAACCCAGATAGCTTTGGTGCTTTAAGTGATGATAGAACACGAGCGTATTTTGGCGAAACACTTCCTAATCCTAAGCTTGTTCCTTTTCCCATCTCCGAAATTGCAGCAGTTGGTCGGAAAAGGGGAATTCCCCTTATTGTTGATAATACCGCGGCTCCAATAACATGTCGCCCATTTGATCACGGGGCTGCAGTAGTTATTCATTCACTAACAAAGTTTATTGGCGGTCACGGTACATCGATTGGTGGCATAATTGTTGATGGCGGCAACTTTAATTGGCTAGAAAACCCAGAACAACAACCAAACTTAAACTTGCCTGACGGCAGTTACCATGGTGCAGTTTGGGCCTCTTTAGTTCCTGAAGCGCTGGGTGCTCCCATTGCATTTGCCATAAGAGCCCGCGTGGTTCTATTGCGTGACATCGGACCAGCACTATCACCATTTAATGCGTTTCAACTTATCCAGGGCTTGGAGACCTTGCATTTACGGTTTTGCAAGCATCAGGAAAATGCCACAAAACTAGCAAATTACCTAAAAGACAAAAAAGGAATTGAAGCAGTTATTTATCCAGGTCTTTTTTCTGGAGAAGAGAAAATATTGGTTGATAAATATTTTACTTCTGGGCACGGCGCATTGGTTGGAATTGAACTTAAGGGCGGTGTCGACGCTGGCCGCAAGTTTATTGATAAACTTAAGTTAGTATATCATGTTGCAAATATTGGTGACGCACGAACACTTGCAATCCATCCAGCCTCAACGACTCATTCACAGCTATCTGTTGCTGAACAATTAAAAGCAGGTGTTACTCCTGGTTACGTCAGGCTTTCAGTTGGTATTGAGCACATAGACGATATTATTTCTGATATAGATCAAGCTTTGAACACTTTGTGAATACAGGGCGGTTTATGCAGGCCTAATGCGCAAACTGAATTATGGCCTAGCTTATTAAATAGCTGATTATAATTCATATCTTTAGCAACGCATGAGGGACTGGAACCCAAGACACGCAGATTATGATTCTATTGATAAGGACGATTCCAAGGTGTGCATGACATTGGCCGCAATGTCTGCACCCGATCGCCAAGCATCTTGCACTTTGGCACCGCAACACCAGTCCCCCCCCGCCCAAAGCGTTCCATCTCTTAGAAATGACTTACCTAGGGGTGTCTCCACCAGTCCATAGCGCCAACCTTGCAAGTCCGCATGGCTAAGTTTGGTAGGATCGACGCCCAGCTCTGAACAAAGTAGGTCAACCATTCGCGTTTTGGTCTCTGATCGATCAGCATCGATATTTGCGGCGCTCCAGTCCTGGTTTGCCTGGGCGACCCATGTTTTATACATCGTAGACCGACCCGGTTTCGTATCGTTTTGCGCAATCCAGGTTAGCAAAGCTTTCGCATCACGTCGTGTCACAAATGGCGCAGGTGTGCCGCGGTTGAAAGCGGCCATCAAGGCCAAGCAAGGACGCATTACAGCATGTGAAGCCTGTTGAACGATCGCGTGTGTCTCACCCAAAATAGGTGCAAGTTGAGGTGCCGGAACTGTGATGACCACATGTGAGGCCGTCGTTTTACCAGAGTCTGTCTTAATCTCACAAAGACCACCGCACACCCTTACCGTCGTCACGCGTGTGTTCAAAGTAACGTTGAGACCATTCGCTAAGGCCTTCGGCAGCGCCGCCATGACAGGCATACCAACGGTTCGGCTAGTCCCATCTCCCAGGTGCCACGCATCCACAGCTCCCTTTCCTAGCGCCGCGATAGCAGCCGCGCCCTCACTTTGATCGAGATATTGAACACCATGGTCGAACGTAATGGTATTGCCAGCTACTGCCGTCCGCCTTGTTGCCATTCGCCCACCAATACCACGCCCCTTGTCTATCAAACGCACGGCTACGCCTTCAGCTTGTAGTGCTCTAGCGCAGGCGATCCCTGACATACCTGCGCCAATGACAACGACGTCACTCATGTCAACCCGATGTCTTGGAGAATAACGGGGATCTGTTTTCTCACCTTGAAGAACCCAGCAGTAGCATAGGGCCAAATTGCGCCGTCCCAGTCTCTGCGCCATTCAACCAAATTTATTCCGGCATCATCCAAATCTCGCTTTGCGTCGAGCATCCAATCCCGTAGTGGACCGGTGGGAATGTATGGGGTCACGATTTGTGTAGCGCCTGCTCGAGAGGCCCAACGAGCTAAATCACTGGGCACGCCAGCCCTGAACTCTGTTGCTTCCAGACCGGTCCGCAATACAGTGTCCCGCAGCGCACCCTGCTCAAATTCCTCAATCAATTGGGCGACGGGCCGTGGCGACCGCAGGTGGCTAGCTGCAAGTGTAGCACATCCGACAAGGTTTAATGAGTCCAGGTCGAAGTCTTCTGGACGGCAGTCTTCTTCGGTGACGAGTAGGACCGTTGGACAGTTTGGAACGGGGGCCTGCACGTTGCGGAGTGGTACTACGCTTGGCAGGCCTTCAGGTTCTTCACTTTCAAGACCTTCGACGACTTCAGCGAGTTCTCCTAGGCGCGGATTAAAACGGTTGTTAGTGAACTTCGCGATATTCCAGCCTTGGGCGTGATAGGGTTTACCGCGCGTGTGCAGGCCGGCCACCCAGCGCCATCCCAGCGTATTTGATGCAGCATCTCCGTCGAGGAGATGTCTGAAGAAAAAGTCCGCACCCAACCGCCAGGGTAGTTCAAGCGTGAAGATCCAAATTGAGGCGAACCACATTCGGGCATGGTTATGTAGGTAACCGGTCTCAACCAATTCTTCGGCCCAGCTGTCAAAATAGTTGAGGCCTGATTGTCCTGCTTCGGCGTCTTCTACACGCCTGCGAAGGCCACGATCCCGATCCAGTACAGATAGATCTCTGACCAATCCCTCTCGGTACTGATCCCATACTACCGGACGCCGTTCCATCCATCCTTTAAAGTAGGCACGCCAAATAATCTCCTGAATGAACTTATCAGCTCCCTCAACGCCATGCTCAATCACTGCGGTTGCAATCGCATCTTGTTCGAGTAAGAGGCGTCGTCGCAGGTATGGAGAGAGCATCGACACATCGCGGTGGTTGCTTGCCCCGCGGTCATAATTGCGGCCGTTGGTATAACGTTTGCCCATGCGCGGAGCGAATGCCCGAAGGGCAGCCTCTCCAGTTGCCCGTGTTGGAGCATTCAGCTTTTTGTCGGAATCCTCAAGCAGCATGGCTTCTACCTCTTCGTTGGCACCAAGAAGTATGCTGAAATGCTGGTTTGTCAAATTTGAAGGCAGTTAATGAACTGGGAAAAGGTGCTTCCAATCACTCTTTTGGAGGGTTGACCTTGCGCCAAGATGTTCTAACTCCCTAGCAAGGAATGAAACGGACAGTTCACGGGTACCATCGAGCTTGAAAGTGGAGACGCAAAAAACGCGTAATTTAGTCGACTCTTACCTTCACCTAACGAGGGAAATACTTCCATCTTTGGCGCGGAGTAGCAGACAGGATTGGCCAGTTCGCGAGGATCATTGTTTTCAGCGCATCGTTTTGGACACAATTTGTGGCGGCGTTTGGTACGAACACCTGGTTCGTCCCGCTTACAAGAACCTTACACACGACGAAGCACAACGTGCGGTAGATCTTTGCGTTGAGATTGCAGAAGGTCATGCTAACCTCCGTCAGCTGAATAATCAGTCACTGATCTGGCGCGGTAAACGTTGAGCACTGTAATTATTATTTGACGGAGTATTATGATACCGCTGCTCTAACCACCTGAGCTACTATTTTTTAAAATAGTGGTGTGGGCGTTATTACTAATTTCAATTAAGCTTATCGCAGATGGAATTAGAATTCCCCTAGGTTTGTGATAACAGCCAAAGGGTCAAATTTATATAAATAATATTGATACCATCATATGGGTCTTTAAGAAGCAGGAGATTGCTAGTGCTAACAACGGTGCCTTATACACGTGATCTAGTATTGGTTGGTGGGGGTCATGCACACGCTTTGGTCCTAAAATCTTGGGGAATGGATCCGCTTTTTGGCGCACGTCTGACAGTAATCAATCCTGGGCCTAAGGTGCCCTATACAGGCATGTTGCCGGGTTACGTGGCAGGACATTACAAACGTAATGAGATAGAGATTGATTTAGTTCGACTATGTCACTATGTGGGTGCGCGGTTAATTTTTGACAAAGTTTTTGGATTTTAGCTATTACACTGAAAAAATTCCCCTTGCTTCACCCTAATTTTGAGTTTTACCAACAAAATGCTACATATATTTAATCATTATTTGGTCAATCAAATGCTATATTTAAGTTCACGACAATTTAGAAGTTTCAAAGCTGCTGCAAATCTCATACTGGCCATGGCATTATTTTTCTCATTTTTTTCTGCCGAGATAGCTTGGGGCCAAGATTACAAAGTAAAACATTTGCAAAGCAAACTTGCTTTATCAGGTTTTGATCCAGGATCAATTGATGGGTTTTGGGGGAAGCGCACCGCATCCGCATTAACTGAAATGCTGAATGCAAATGGCATCCAGACGTCATCTATAACAAAAAGAGATATTTCAAAAGAAGCTCTCTCAGCACTAAATACATCGTACCATATTCATTCAGAAAAATTAGAATTAGAAATTATGCATCTTCAACAATCCGTTGATGTTGCGGATGCGAGACACCTCCTAGAACGTACGGGTTTAGGTGCACATCCTAGCGAAGTTAAGAGGCTGATTGGTCTTACTAGAAGCAAAGCAATATCTCATATTTTAGAAAACTTAGATGGTACGAAAATCACTGTCGATCCTCCAGAATTTATCAGCGCAAAACACTTTCCAGATTATTGGATAAGATGGGATTATGAAGAATCCGAAAGGCAAGCGTTTCGCATTTCCAGAGATCAAGAAATGGGTGATTTTAGAACATGGTGGATTCGAGAATTAATCTCTACGCCAAACCCGCAGGCAGAAAGGTTGCTGCTTTTGTGGCATAACCATTTCGTAACGGCTTATTCTGGTGTCCAAGAAGAAGTCCATGCAATTGCGAAACAACATTGGACGATGCGCGAACTCGGCCATACCAATTTTAGAAGTTTAGCTAAAGCGATGATACGCGACCCGGCGATGTTAAATTATTTAGACAATAATCGTAGCCGCAAAGAACGACCCAATGAAAATCTTGCACGTGAGCTCATGGAGCTATTTGTGCTTGGAGAAGGTAATTACGCTGAAAAAGACGTGAAAGAAGTAGCCCGGGCACTTACTGGTTACGGCTACAACCGAATCCGCAATCTAGAATTTGAGTTTAAACCTTGGGATCATGACAAAGGTCGCAAGTCAATATTAGGACAGCGTGGTCGCTTCAAAGGTGAACAGGTTGTTGACATCTTACTGACTAAACCTGAAGCCGCTGAGTTTATTACCAAACGTTTCTGGAGTGTCTTCATATCGGAATTTAACATTGCACCAGAAGAGATAAGTCGCATCGCAGCAATTTTTAGAGACAGTGAGTATGATATTGTGGTCTTATTAAGAACAATTTTGACCTCCGAATATTTTTGGTCAAATGAGAACCGAGCAACTGTTGTAAAATCCCCTATTGATTTAGTCGTAGGAACCATAAGAACAACTGGGGTACTCCCAGAATGGTGGCCGACAATACCAAATCGATTAGCCACTATTGGGCAAAATCTTTATGAAGCGCCTAACGTAGCAGGATGGCCTGGTGGAGCAGATTGGATGACACCATCGCGCATATTGTTGCGTAGTGAAATGATCACTGATTTGTTAGAGGCAAACCCGATTTTGTCAAACTCAGACCTGGTTCAAAGCAATGTTTCACCGAATGACGATGACGCCAGTATGGTGTCTTCAAAAAAAGAAGCCAGAGTAGTTATGATGCGTTATGCGGCCGAAAATTTCAAAGGGCCGCCAATTTTTGAACTCAGTACAATTGAGGACAAGCAAGGGAAACGAAATTTCACGTGGCGAAGTGATCCATTTCACGCGGAAGGCGGCATTGATACCGAAAAATTTGGGCGCGTGGATACACAAGATTTAAATTGGTCAATTGCCAAATTCGTAGTCCCAGACGATGTAAACTTTGATCTCTTTAGGATTTACTTTTTCAATGATCACTGCTGTGGACCCGGTGGACCAGATGATGGTGATCGAAATTTATTTATTGATTGGGTTACGCTGGATAACAAGATTTTTCAAGCTTCAAAAGGATCACAAGAAACTTGTAGAAATGGAAATAGTGATGATAATCCGGGTAGAATGTACTGCTCCGGCTGGCTAGAGTTGAGCAAATTTGAAGAAGTAAAAAATGAATTAGACATAAAACCAGCCAAGCGGAATACTGCTGAAGGCGTTTTGCAAATTGAACGCGTAGCATTTGAATGGGGAGACAACTTTTCGCGTCGGGATAATTGGAACAATTTCACCCTCGGTCTATTAAATCCAAGTTTCAAAGAAATTGATTTAGATGCCATGCAGATCAGAATTGTGAGTAATCGCTCGGATAAAGGAAAACGCATACTTATAAACCTTGAAGATAGAAGTTGCTATCCAACCTGCCTTGGAGGAGACATGCCTGGGGCGGCCTATAAAAACAAAGAAAATGGCGTCTTAAATTTGAACTTAGTTCTTTCTGGGCATGAGTGGCAGGAAGAAAGGAACCAATGGAACCAACTTACAAAGACCCAGCGGGAATTTATATCAACCTTGTGGTTTAAACTTCCAGAATTGATCGATAAGGCAATGGAAGGTCGAAACTGGCGAGAACGCGACGCGGCTAGCATATGGAACGATTGGTCAAAAGTCTTCGCTAGAATTGATAAATTTTTACCAAAATCGCGTTATGCTAGATATACCTCAGATCAACCGGTTAATTTTGTTAGGTCGTCCGATGCTGGCTACGCGATGATGTCTATGATGAACGCTGTAATCGATCAAACCCCTACTCATATAGCCGGCGTTCCATTGAAAGACGCTGCAATGAGTTCATGGACTGAAAATGAGGGCGCATTACCAATTAATGAATTGGTTCTCGCAACGAATTATCACCTTTACGATCCGAGAGTTGCATCTTTTAGTGATTTATTTATAGAGCCCGCATATAATCTAAAGTGAGTAATGGAGCATAACTTGAATAGACGAGAGTTAATAAGATCTTTAGTTGCTGGCATGGCTATCCCACTTGCACCCATTGGTATTGCCTCGGCTGCACAACGCACAGGGCGCAGGTTGATACTGGTTGAACTGTCAGGTGCAAATGATGGTCTGAATACAGTCATCCCAATAAATGATGAGCGGTATTTTGAAATTAGGCCCAATATCGCGCTACCGAGAGATAAAGTATTCAGCATAGGAAAAGAACTTACGCTAAATAGTGAACTACGGTCCCTAGATCCTGCATTTCAAGCCGGCAATATGGCTGTAATCCAAGGTCTAGGTTATCCAGGTCAAAACCGCTCCCACTTTAAGTCTATCGCGTTATGGGAAACAGGAGGTGATGGACACCAGGCAGGTAAAGATGGTTGGTTGACAGAAGATATAGAGGGGATGAATGGGGCAGATAATCTTGACGCTCATGGAATAAGTTTAGATGGCGGAATGGGTATATTCCTATCTAGCTCGGGTTTATGGCTCTCAATGACCTCACTTAATCAATTCACTAGTTTAAGTTTGGCGACTGAAAAACTGCATACGAACTTACAAGGGAAATCTGCAAACCCAGCTCTTTCAATGATCATGGACAGAGGGAACGCGCTTAATAATTCGATGGCGAGGATCAGCAGTAAAATAAAAAAATTAAATAGACATCGTGATATTCGATACGATGCCGGGGCATTCGGTAGGCAAGCGGCAATGGCTGCACAACTAATCGATGCCGGCATCGATGCACCAGTGCTGAAAATTAAGCTAGATGGCTTTGACACACACGAACAACAAATTTGGCGACACCCGAATTTACTAAAAGACCTCGGTCGCGGTATAGCAGGCTTACGAAAATCGCTGATAAGAAGTGGCCACTGGGATAGTACATTAATAATGACCTACTCCGAGTTTGGCCGACGAGCACTTGAAAATGAGTCTGAAGGTACCGATCATGGAACAGCTGCTCCACACTTTATGTTATCAGGGGCTATAAAAGGAGGTATTTGGGGAGCGCATCCGGATCTGGGTGACTTAGTCGAGGGCGATATGAAATTTACAATGGATTATAGATCAGTATACGCATCGATATTGTCTGATTGGTTCAGAATTCCTCAAAACCGTTTCAGTAAGTATTCAAACGAAAATCTTTTATCAATTTATGCGTAATTAAATTCATTTATGCGTATTGATCTTCACTAATTCATATAAAGCGCAGGTTTAACGATAAGGTGCTCCCTGGGTGGGGTTTGCAGACATCAAATTTCAGCTATTACCCAGTCAGGTTCGGCATTGTCATAAATCATTTTGTACAACGCTGTCACACTTGATCACAAAAACTCAAGGAAATTAATTTGACTAATCAAAAACGAACAGCGCACTTAAACTCACAAGACTTTGTATAACCTACATATAAACCAAGAGAAATTTGGTAGCGGAGGAGGGACTTGAACCCCCGACACGCGGATTATGATAAAACTGTTTTAACTTTTTCTGTTTTATATCAATATATTGCAGACACATAAATCAGGTGTGTTAAAAAGTGTGTAATGCGCTAGTTGGCATCCATACTTTCATCTCTGAGCCAATTTAAAAAGAGGCCTACGGCTTTGCTCTCAAGATTACTCTTCTTCGCCTGTACATAGTAACCATAGTTATCAAGCCAGATATCAGAAAGATAGTGCAAACGCCCTGAGCTGACTTCAGGGGAGACGAGGAGATCCCAGAGAGCTATCCCCTGCCCGTCGATTACCGCCTGAACTCGGCTATTTGAATCAGCTATAGACAGACCCTTTTGTGACTGACTGAAATCGAGACCGGCTAAGTCAAACCAATCTTGCCAACCTGTACTCTCAGAAGAGTCAAGCAAGAGTGGGGTAGACAGAATAACATTATCCAGCCCTTCTTTGCGCACCTTATCAGCAATATAGCTATTTCCTGTGGGGCAGGCTGGACAGGCAAAGAGCCGTTCATGCGGCGCATCAATCAGCCCTTCTTTGGCCCAACAGATCGATATATCTGCATCAATGCTCTCCATTTCGCCGATGAAATTTAAGGGCACAAAACGAAGGCCAATTTCTGGATGCACCGCAGTAAAGCGCATTAGACGCGGTGACAGCCAACGAGTAAGGAAATATGTCTGCAAGGCAATCGTCAGTGGCGCTGGTTCCTTGTAGCGAAGCCCTTCGATTTCCTGATCAATCTGATCCAACGAGACCTGCGAGACCTGCAACAGCCTCCGCCCTTCAGAAGTGAGGTGGAGCCGGGCATTCGCACGTTCAAAAAGTGCGAAACCAAGCTGTTGCTCAAGCGTCTTAATCTGGTAACTCACAGAACCTTTCGATTGATTGAGCTGTAACGCTGCCCTCGTCATACTGAGGTTTTGAGCAACCACTTGAAACGTGCGAAGCATATCATAAGAGTAAATGGTCATAATATTGTCTAAATTATTTAAACGGTTTGTTCAAGTATTTGAGTTTGATAGCCTCCTATCTGTTGAATTAAAATATTTGCTTAGCCATATGGCTTTTGAAGATAACAATTTTTTTGAACGGATACACTATGGCATTAACTCTTGCAAGCACCCGATTTGTAGCAAAACCAATGTTCAACGAGGGGCAGCGCCCACGCGAGTTGGCACGAACTATGCCGCCGCACCCACTCAGTTATATGGAACTGCCATACGACCCTGAATACACGCTTTACAATTCAAGGCTTACTCCTGAAAAACTAGACACCGCCACAGATGATGAAATGTATTGGGCCGTGCGCACCAATGTTATCTTTCGTCACACCGGTGAATTGCCAATAGAAATCAGCGGACGGGATGCCGAAACGCTGCTGAACAAAGTTTTCACCCGGAGTGTCAGCAAAGTTAAGCCTGGCCGCTGCTCCTATCAATTCGCCTGTTATCATGATGGCGGCATGATCACTGATGGGGTGTTATTGCGGCTGGATGAGAAACGGTTCTGGATGGCACAGGCTGATGGCGATTTGTTCAGCTGGTATAAGGCACATGCAGAGGGGTTGGATGTAAAGATTCATGATCCCAACGTATGGGTCAGCCAGATACAAGGGCCAAGGTCGCTGGATCTACTCGCAGCGGTGTTGGATGGCCCGATGCCTGATCCTTTCCGCTATTTCGACTGCGCCGAGGTCTCCATTGCGGGCCAGACCTGCTGGATCAGCCGCTCCGGCTTTACCAATGAGCTGGGATGGGAAGTCTATCTTCTTCCTGATACGGACATCCCGGCAATCGGTGATCATATTATGGATGTTGGCAAGAGTTTTAATCTTCTGCTCACTGGCACACCCGTTTTCCGGGCGAGGAGAATTGAGGCAGGGCTGCTCAATGCTGGCTCAGATTTTGGAGCAGATACAACGCCATTTGATGCAGGACTTGGTGCTTTTGTAGAGTTTGATGACCGGGATTTTGTGGGCCGCAAAGCATTGGAGGGTGCGTATAAATCCTGCCGCACCTGGGGCATGAGAGTGACAGGCGGTGTTGCGCAACTCGGGCGCGTAATGACGATAAACGGCAAAAACACTGGCCGGGTCTGTTCCTCTGGCTATTCACCTTATCAGGGATGCGGTGTTTGTATCGTGCGCATGGATGACTCTGCACATGGCCCTGGGACCGTTGTTGATGTGCTATGTGCCGATGGATCTATACAACGAGGCGAACTGTGCACCCTACCGATGTATGACGCAGAGCGGTCGATCCCTCGCGGTAAGTTGGTAGACATACCAACAAAACCTGTGGGAGCCACATAGCATGAATGAAATAGAGCTTGCAGAGTCGTTTTTCCCTGCTCTTCAGGACCGTCCAATAATACACAATACCATCGGAGCAGTCCTGAAAGATACAGCGTTAAAGCGTGGCAGGAATGAAGCTTTGGTGGAAGTGAAACAGGATGGCAACCTCGGGCGCCGCTGGAATTACGAAACATTATATAAAGATAGTTTGCAGCTAGCCTTTGCTTTATCGAGCCGATTCAAAAAAGGGGAACACATAGTCATATGGTCACCGAACAGCCCAGAATGGGTCTTAATTGAATATGCCGCCGCATTGTCAGGCATTGTCCTTGTCACCGCCAACCCATCCCTTCAGGAAAAAGAGCTGCGGTATATTCTCGAAAACTCCAATGCGGTTGCCTTATTCTTGGTGCCTGAATTTCGTGGAAACCCAATGGCGGCAATTGCCAAGAGAGCTGTTGTTGGCAATATCGCTGTTCGTGAAACGATAAATATCAGCGACCATGAGGCATTATTCAATAATTCATGCGGGAACACGACGCTACCCACCGTAAACCCAGAAGACCCAGCGCAAATTCAATACACCTCTGGCACCACAGGCTTCCCAAAAGGAGCACTGCTCTCTCATCTTGGGCTTATTAACAACGCTGATTTCTACGCCAACCGATGTGGAGTCACTGAAGGCTCTACCTGGGTTAATATAATGCCTATGTTTCACACCAGTGGCTGTGGAATGGTTACGCTAGGCTGTCTGAATTCAGCCTGCAGAATGGTGCTGGTTTCTCTGTTTGATGCGAATACGATACTTGATCTGATTAAGGACTTGGAAGCCGACATAATCCTTGGTGTTCCTACGATGGTACTTGCGTTATTAGAGCAACAGGAAAATTTTCCTCGTAGGACTGACTGCCTTAAAGTGGTTAGTTGCGGCGGATCCAATGTAGCGCCGGAAATGGTGATGCGTGTTCGAAGGGCTTTTGGTTGCAAGTTCTCTACCCTCTACGGGCAGACCGAATATTGCCCCGTCATTACTCAACATCATTTAACAGATACAATTGAAGACATTTGCAAAACCATAGGCCAGCCAATCAGTCAAACTGACGTTTCGATCAAGTCTGTTGAAACAAGCATGATTTTGCCGATTGGCAGGGTTGGTGAAATTTGTGCGCGTGGCCCGTCCACAATGTTAAAATATTATAACAACCCTGACGCCACCTCAGAAACAATAGATAAAGATAGATGGTTGCACACTGGTGACCTGGGCAGGATGGATAAACGGGGCTATATCGAAATTGCTGGACGGGTAAAGGAGATGATAATCAGGGGCGGCGAAAATCATTTTCCAGCAGAGATTGAAAATGTCTTGCGCCAGCATGACGAAATTTCAGACGTAGCTATTGTTGGTATACCAGATGTGAAATGGGGCGAGATTATCGCTGCTTTTATAAAGTTTCGGGATAAACCCATTTTGGCAAAGGACTTAAAGCTGTTTTCTCGGCAAGAGATGTCTCCTCAGAAAACACCGTCAATATGGGTGGCTGTTGAGCAATTTCCTCTGACCGGGTCTGGCAAGATACAGAAATTCAAATTAATAGAAAAATTTCAATCTGGGCAGTTTCAGGAGATGAAGTGATGTCGAAAGTTATATTTGAAAAAGATGGGCGCATTGGACGGATCTCATTGAACCGTCCAGAAAAACTAAACGCGATAGATGATGATGTTCCAGGTCTATTGCAAGATGCCGTCCTTGCTGCGGAACATGATCCTAATATTCACGTGATTGTTCTTTCAGGTAAAGGCAAGGGGTTCTGTGGTGGATATGATCTTGCCTCTTATGCTGAAAATAATGGCACAAACAATGTCTATCAAGGAGAGAACTGGGACCCACTTGCCGATTATAATTTTATGTGGGGAAACACCCAGAAGTTTATGTCGCTTTGGCGTTGTTCTAAACCTGTGTTATGCAAAATTCATGGTTTTGCAGTTGGCGGCGGCTCTGACATTGCTCTTTGCTCTGATATGATATTCATGGCCGAAAATGCTCGTATCGGTTACATGTCAACCCGTGTCTGGGGATGCCCTTCTACCGCTATGTGGGTCTATAGGGTTGGGGCAGAGCGTGCAAAAAGAATATTGTTTACCGGAGACCAAATCACTGGCACTGAGGCTGCTGCAATGGGCCTTGTACTGAAATCTGTTCCTGAAGAAGCCCTTGATGATGAGGTGGAGGCAATGGCAAATCGCCTTACATCCGTGCCGAAAAACCAGCTAGCGATGCAAAAAATGGTGATTAACCAGGCGGTGGAAGCTACTGGACTTTCTGGTACTCAGCAGCTTGCAACACTTCTTGACGGCATTTCACGACACACGCCAGAAGGCCATAATTTCAAGAAGCGCGTTGAGGAACAGGGCTGGAAGCAGGCAGTCCAGGAACGGGATAAGGGAACATTCGATTGGTCAAAAAATAAGCCAATTCAGGAATAAGTTCGCTGATATGTATCTAGAACAGGACAGTGGCGTTTATTTGATTATATTGAAACAATTGGTAGCGGAGGAGGGACTCGAACCCCCGACACGCGGATTATGATAAAACTGCTCCAAATTTTTCTATTAAAATTCAATGATTTACAAGCACATAAATTAGGTGTGTTAAATAGTGTGTTATGCGCTAGTTGGCATCCATACTTTCATCTCTGAGCCAATTCCCAGAGGTCCAGCATTGCTATTTAACCGTAAAGCTAAATGACCCTTTTAAGGGATGACCATCCGCACCAAGACCACG